>ENA-OSJC01000956-OSJC01000956.1-marine-metagenome-genome-assembly--contig:-NODE-956-length-25826-cov-14.429259_pt1 | contig 25826 bp, 38 predicted proteins | sample MGYA00237885_ERZ534234 | MGnify/ENA primary metagenome ERZ534234 (study PRJEB26413, sample SAMN06343907) | marine metagenome | isolation source: coastal waters | place: Atlantic Ocean: West Antarctic... | reverse complement strand
GAAGGTGGTCGCACAGTGGGCGCCGGCGTTGTAGCAAGTATTATTGAATAAAAAAGTCATTTAGGAGCACAGATCGAAAGGTCTGCGTATTATTTTATGTTAGAATCACAAAACATTCGCATCCGCCTAAAGGCATTTGATCATCGTATTCTTGATCAAGCTGCTGGTGAGATTGCAAATACGGCAAAAAGAACAGGCGCCAGTGTGCGCGGTCCTATCCCTATGCCCACAAGGATTGAGAAATATACGGTCCTAAAAGGTCCGCATATTGATAAAAAATCACGCGAACAATTTGAGACTCGTACTCACAAGCGTCTTCTAGATATTGTAGAGCCAACCCCACAAACCGTAGATGCCCTAATGAAGCTTGATCTTGCTGCTGGTGTTGAAGTTGAAATTAAGTTGCAAGGATGATGGAAATGCGTTCAGGACTTATTGCTAAAAAAATGGGCATGACCCGTGTCTTTGCCAAAAACGGTACGCACGTTCCGGTGACAGTTCTTCACGTTGACTGTGCGCAGGTAGTTGCTCACAAAACAACTGAAACTGATGGGTATAATGCCCTGCAGCTGGGTGCTGGTAAAGCGAAGGTAAAGCGTACTACTCAGCCAATGAGGGGTCATTTTGCAAAAGCAAATGTAGAACCTAAAATGAAGCTGGCTGAATTTAGGATAAACGAAGACGGTTTTATTGATTTGGGTGCGGAAATTTCTGCTGAACACTTTGTGCCCGGTCAGATCGTTGATGTAACTTCAACCTCTAAAGGTAAGGGTTTTGCTGGAGCGATGAAGCGTTGGAACTTTAGTGGTCTTCGAGCTACTCATGGCGTTTCTATCTCGCATAGATCTCATGGCTCGACTGGCCAATGTCAGGACCCTGGTCGTGTTTTCAAAGGTAAAAAAATGGCGGGTCACTATGGTGATGATCGCAAAACACAACAGAATCTAGAAATTGTCTCAACTAATGCTGATGATGGTATTATCCTTGTAAAAGGTGCTGTGCCGGGTGCAAAAGATGGTTGGGTTCTGATTAACGATGCAGTTAAAAGGGCACGTCATGCTGATGCACCATATCCTGGTGCAGTTAAAGCAACGTCTGAACCTGAGGTAGTTTCTGAAGCTTCGGCTGATGAAGTTTCTGCAACAACAGAAAATAAGGAATAAGAACGATGAAAGCCCAAGTAATTACACTTGATGCCAAAAAGGCCGGCGATATCGATCTTGATGATGGTATTTTTGGTCTACCAGAGCGGGGTGATATTCTTCAGCGCGTTGTGGTGTGGCAGCTTGCTAAACGTCGTGCTGGTACTCATAAAGTACAATCGCGCGGCGAAGTAACAGGAACAACAAAACGTATTGGTAAACAAAAAGGCGGCGGTACTGCGCGTCATGGTTCTGGTAAAGTTAGTCAGTTTCGTGGTGGTGCCCGTGCTTTTGGACCCGTGGTGCGTTCTCATGCGTCAGGTCTTCCAAAGAAAATAAGAGTTCTTGGCCTTAAGACTGCTCTTTCGGCAAAGGTCGCAACTGGAGATCTTATTATTCTGGAAAATGCTGATCTTAAAAATGGCAAAACTAAGGACCTGCTGGGTAAACTTGATAAGTTAGGTTTTTCAAACGCACTTTTTGTGGATGGTGCTGAGGTCAATAAAAACTTCAAATTAGCTATAGCTAATATTCCAAATGTTGATGTGTTACCAACTGGTGGTGCGAATGTTTATGACATTCTTCGTCGTGAAAAGTTGGTACTTACTAAAGCTGCTGTTGAAGGTTTGATGGAGAGACTAAAATGACCAATATCAAACATTATGATGTTATTAAGAACCCAGTAGTGACAGAAAAATCAACTTTTCTTTCTGAAAACAATGTGGTTACATTCAACGTGCCAATGACGGCTACAAAACCTGAAATCAAAGCCGCAGTTGAAGCTCTTTTTGGTGTTAAGGTTGAAAAAGTAAATACGCTTCGTCAAAACGGTAAAACAAAACGATTTAAAGGTGTTATGGGTCGTCGTTCTGACAAGAAAAAAGCAATGGTGAAATTGGCCGAAGGCCATTCCATCGATGTAACGACGGGGGTGTAGAGATATGGCTTTAAAAAAATATAATCCAACTACTCCGAGCCTACGTTCGCTGGTAACAGTTGATCGTTCTGAGCTTTGGAAGGGTAAGCCCATAAAGGCGCTAACCGAGGGTAAGCACAGCAAAGGTGGTCGTAACAATCAAGGCCGCATAACTATGCGACATCGTGGGGGTGGACATAAGCGTTCTTACCGTATCATTGATTTTAAGCGTCGAAAATGGGACATGGAAGCAACAATTCTACGGCTTGAGTATGATCCAAACCGTTCGGCCTTTATCGCTCTAATAGAATATTCTGATGGAGAGAAAACTTATATTCTCGCGCCACAGCGTGTTGGTGAAGGCGATAAAGTGATCGCTGGCGAAAAGGTTGATGTGAAGCCTGGTAACGCAATGCCACTCTACTCAGTGCCTGTTGGATCAATAGTTCATAACGTTGAGATGAAACCTGGCAAGGGTGGTCAGCTGGCCCGTGCAGCCGGTGGATATGTGCAAGTGACGGGACGTGACCGTGGTTATGTACTTCTTCGATTATCTTCTGGAGAGCAGCGTTACGTTCTTTCGAATTGTATGGCAACTATCGGCGCTGTTTCAAACCCCGATAATCAAAATCAAAAACTTGCTAAAGCAGGTCGTAGTCGCTGGCTTGGTAGACGCCCATCTGTTCGCGGTGTAGCAATGAACCCTGTTGATCATCCACATGGTGGAGGTGAGGGGCGTACTTCTGGGGGTCGCCATCCAGTTACTCCTTGGGGTAAGCCAACTAAAGGTAAGCGCACACGTAGTAATAAATCAACTGACCGTTATATTCTTCGGTCACGTCACGAACGTAAGAAGTAGGAGCTAGAGATATGTCACGTTCCGTTTGGAAAGGTCCTTTTGTTGATATGCATTTGCTTAAGAAATCAGAAGCAATGACAGTATCAGGAAAATCATCGCCGATTAAAACATGGTCACGTCGTTCAACCGTCCTGCCACAGTTTGTCGGTCAAACATTTAATATACACAATGGTCATAAATTCATTCCTGTTTATGTAACAGATGAAATGGTTGGTCATAAACTTGGTGAATTTGCTCCGACAAGGACTTATTATGGCCACGGTGCCGATAAAAAAGCGAGGAAGAGATAGTGGGTAAGAAATCAACACCACGTCGCTTAGCCGACAACGAAGCAAAAGCGGAACTCCGCAATGTTCGTATTAGTCCAATTAAACTTAACTTAGTAGCTGCTCTTATTCGCGGTATGAAGGTAGACAAGGCACTTGCTAATCTTACTTTCTCAAAGAAACGTATTTCTAACGATGTTAAGAAGCTTCTCGAGAGTGCGGTTGCAAATGCTGAAAACAACCATGGTTTGGATGTTGATAGTTTGGTTATAGTTGAGGCAAGCGTAGGTAAGGGAATGGTTATGAAACGTTTTAGGGCACGTGCAAAAGGTCGTGGCGCTAAAATTCTAAAGCCTTTTAGTAATATGAGGATTGTCGTTCGTGAAGCAGAAGAGGGAGTTGAATAATGGGACAAAAAGTTAATCCAATTAGTTTACGTCTTGGAATAAATCGTACTTGGGATAGTCGTTGGTATGCTGAAGGTGAAAACTACGGTACAATGCTGCACGAGGACTTGAAAATTCGTACCGAGCTTTTAAAATCGTTAAAATCTGCCGCGGTAAGTCGCGTAGTCATAGAGCGCCCATCAAAGAAGATGCGTGTAACAATTTATTCTGCGCGTCCTGGTGTTATTATTGGCAAAAAAGGTGCTGATATTGATAAGCTTCGTCAAAAAATTGCCGGAATGGCTCCATCGGCAGGGGACGTTAGTTTAAATATTGTTGAGATTAAAAAACCTGAAATTGATGCACAACTTGTTGCCGATAATGTTGCTCAGCAAATTGAGCGTCGCGTAGCCTTCCGTCGTGCAATGAAACGTGTGATGCAAAATGCGCTTCGTCTTGGTGCTCTTGGTATTCGAATTAATTCTGCTGGTCGGCTTGGTGGTGCTGAGATAGCTCGAACAGAATGGTACCGTGAGGGTCGTGTTCCGCTTCATACACTTCGTTCAGATATCGATTATGCTGAAAGTAAGGCTTATACTGCATATGGTGTAGTTGGTATTAAGGTGTGGCTCTTTAAGGGTGAGATCATGGAGCATGATCCAATGGCACATGATAACCGCATTAACGAAATGCAAAAATCTGGTGGCGGCGGTCAAGGCCGCGGTCAACGTAACTTTAGAAATGCAGGGTAAGGTATATGTTACAGCCAAAAAGAACAAAATTTCGTCGTGCTCATAAAGGCCGTATTCACGGAAATGCAAAAGGCGGTACATCACTGACTTTTGGGTCATGTGGACTTAAGGCTCTTGAGCCAGAAAGAGTCACGGCGCGCCAAATTGAAGCGGCCCGTCGTGCAATGACACGTCATATTAAACGTCAAGGTAAAATATGGGTAAGAATTTTCCCAGATGTACCGGTATCCAAAAAACCTGCAGAGGTTCGTATGGGTAAAGGTAAGGGTGCTGTTGAATATTGGGCAGCCCGAGTTAAGCCTGGTCGGATAATGTTTGAAATGGATGGAGTGCCGCTTGACCTTGCTCGTGAAGCATTTGAGCGTGCTGCAGCTAAATTACCAATCGCGACGCGTTTTGTTACGCGTCTCGGTGAAAATTAGGAGAGTTCGTGATGAGTAAAGCGTCTGAACTTAATAAAAAGTCGGTTGAAGAGTTACAGGGTGAGCTTGCTAATTTGAAAAAAGAGCAGTTTAATCTACGTTTTCAAAAAGCGACTAATCAGCTTGGAAACACGTCTCGTGTTCGTCAGGTTCGTCGGGGTATAGCCCGTCATCAGACAATAATTAATGCAAAGCGCGCAAGCGTGGCAATAGAAGAATAAGGGATTATATAAATGCCTAAACGTATTCTACAAGGTGCAGTTGTTAGTGATGCTCGTGATAAGACGATTACAGTTCTTGTTGAACGTCGCTTTATGCACCCGATGGTTAAAAAAGTGGTGCGTCGTTCAAAAAAATATAGCGCGCATGATGAAAATAATAATTTTAAAGTTGGTGATGTCGTTCGCATTGAGGAATGCCGTCCTATCTCTAAAAGTAAATCTTGGACTGTTATCGAAGATGTTAAGTAATTAACAATTAGATAATTTAATTAATGTAAGTAGGAAAAACCTATGATTCAAATGCAAACCAACCTTGATGTTGCTGATAACTCTGGTGCACGACGCGTTCAGTGTATTAAAGTACTTGGCGGCTCCCACAGGAAAGTAGCTGGAGTTGGCGACGTAATTGTTGTCAGTATAAAGGAAGCTATTCCTCGTGGACGTGTCAAAAAGGGAGAGGTGCACCGTGCGGTTATCGTGCGCACTAGGAAAGATATACAACGAGTAGACGGAACAACAATTCGTTTCGACAGTAATGCGGCCGTTTTGATTAATAAGCAAAATGAACCTATTGGTACTCGTATCTTTGGCCCTGTTGTTCGTGAGTTACGATCAGCTCAACATATGAAAATTATTTCTCTCGCTCCGGAGGTGCTCTAATGGCTAACGTTAAGTATAAAATCCATAAGGGTGATGAGGTTATTGTTCTTACGGGTAAGGACAAGGGAAAATCTGGTGAAATCACTAAGATGATGACTAGCGAGGGCCGTGCGTTCGTTCAGGGCGTAAATTTGGTGAAGCGTCATACGCGTCAGACGCAGGAGAGCGAAGGCGGTATTATCACCAAGGAAGCTTCAATTCATGTTTCTAATTTAGCTCTCAAAGACCCAAAAACAGGAAAAGCAACGAAAGTAGGCTTTAAAATTGAAAAAAATGGAACAAAAAAACGAATTTCAAGATCATCAGGGGAGGTAATCTAATGACTTATAGTCCTCGCCTTAGAGAAATATATGATAATGAAATTCGCGGTAGTCTGCAAAAAGAGTTTGATTACAGTAATGTAATGGAAATCCCTAAGCTTGATAAAATTGTGCTTAATATGGGAGTTGGGGCAGCTGTTAATGACAGTAAAAAAGTCAAAAAAGCCGTAACGGAAATGGCTAAAATTGCTGGTCAGGCTCCAGTTACAACTCGTGCGAAAAAATCAATTGCGGGTTTTAAAGTACGAGAAGAAATGCCACTTGGCTGCAAGGTGACACTTAGGGGGGCTAAAATGTACGAATTTTTGGATCGTCTTATTCAGGTTGCTCTTCCACGCGTACGTGATTTCCGCGGTGTTAATGATAAAAGTTTTGATGGTCTTGGTAATTATGCCCTTGGTCTAAAGGAACAGCTAGTTTTTACAGAAATTAACTATGATGATGTGGATGATATTCGCGGCATGGATGTAATTATTTGTACAACGGCTAAAACTGATAAGGAAGCTCATGCGCTTTTATCTGGCTTCCAGATGCCATTCGCTTCAAATACGGCTGGAGATAGATAATGGCTAAAGTAAGTGCAGTAAATAAAAACCTAAAGCGTGTACGTTTGGTAGCTAAGTATGCTGAAAAACGTGCCACTTTGAAAGCAGCAGCGAAAGATCCAAACCTTTCATTCGATGAACAGTTTGTAGCTCGTCTGAAGCTTGCGAAATTACCTCGTAACAGTGCGAAAGTTCGTATTCGCAATCGTTGTCAGGTAACAGGTCGCCCGCGCGGTTATCACCGTAAATTTAAAATGTCTCGTGTTTCACTACGCCACTTAGCCTCGCACGGCTATTTACCTGGTGTTGTGAAGTCGAGCTGGTAGGAGGACTGAATTATGTCTATGAGTGATCCTCTAGCAGATATGATTACACGGATCCGTAACGGACAACGTGCTAACAAAAAAGCTGTTTCTTCACCTGCTTCGAAGCTTCGTCAGCGTGTGCTCGACGTTCTAGAACGTGAAGGTTATATTCGAGGTTATGTCAGTGATAAAACTGAAATTGGCAAGCCAGAAGTAAGTATTGAACTGAAATACCATGAAGGTGACCCAGTGATCCGCGAAATTAAACGTATATCTAAGCCTGGTCGCCGAGTTTATTCATCCGTTGGTGATCTTCCTCGGGTTCGTAACGGTCTTGGTATATCGATTGTGTCAACCCCCAAAGGTGTACTTTCCGACGCTGAAGCTCGCGCTGAAAACGTTGGTGGCGAAGTCATCTGTACAGTATTTTAGGAGAATAATATGTCTCGTATTGGTAAAAAAGCTGTGCAAATCCCAGCCGGTGTTGAAGCAAGTCTTAATGACCGAGTTCTAACAGTCAAGGGCCCAAAAGGTTCGCTTGATATGACTGTTGTAAGTGAGGTCGATGCTAAGATTGAAAATGGCACAGTGAAAATTATTCCACATGGAGATGGCAAACGTGCTCGTTCTATGTGGGGAATGCAACGTACATTGGTAGATAACCTCGTCCTGGGAGTTACTGAAGGGTTTACAAAAACTCTTGAGCTCAACGGTGTTGGTTACCGCGCACAGATGAAAGGTAAAAATGTGAACCTTCAGCTTGGTTTTTCACATGATATCCTTTATCAAGTTGCAGATGGCGTTGAGGTTAAATGTCCAAATCAGACTACAATTATTGTGTCTGGTATAGATAAACAAAAAGTTGGCCAAGTTGCGGCAGAAATTCGTTCATATCGTAAACCGGAACCTTATAAAGGTAAGGGTGTTAAGTATGAAGGTGAATATGTTTTCCGTAAAGAAGGCAAGAAGAAATAGGTACTCGTTATGAAAAGTGGAAAAAAATTATTTGAACGTCGCCGTGCTCGCGTGCGGACCAGCCTAAGTAAAGTGGCTAACGGCCGTCCACGTCTTTCTATTCATCGTACAAATCAGCATATGTATGCTCAGGTTATTGATGATCAAAAAGGTGCGACAATTGCTACTGCTTCAACACTTGATGTTGATTTGAAAAAACTAAAAGTTGGAAGTAATTCAGAGGCTGCGGCAGCCGTTGGTAAATTAATAGCTGACCGTGCTATGAAGGCAGGGGTTGAGCAAGTTATTTTTGATCGTGGTGGGTTCTTATACCACGGACGTGTCAAGGCACTTGCAGACGCAGCGCGCGAATCCGGTTTAAATTTCTAAGGAATAGATGATTATGGCTAGAGCAGATAGAGAACCTCGTCAAGAAAGTGAGCTAACGGAAAAGCTTGTTCACATTAATCGTGTTGCCAAGGTTGTAAAAGGTGGTAGGCGCTTCGGTTTTGCAGCGCTTGTCGTTGTGGGTGATCAAAAAGGTAAAGTTGGTTTTGGCAAAGGTAAAGCACGTGAAGTGCCAGAAGCAATTCGCAAAGCAACTGAAGCTGCGAAAAAGAACATGATTCGTGTTCCACTTCGTGAAGGTCGTACTTTGCATCATGATATCGAAGGACGTCACGGTGCTGGCAAGGTTGTTATTAGGAGTGCACAACCGGGTACAGGAATTATTGCTGGTGGTCCGATGCGTGCAGTATTTGAAGCGCTAGGGGTACAGGACGTTGTTACAAAATCACTTGGAACTTCAAACCCTTACAATATGGTTCGCGGTACATTTGATGCACTAACAAAGCAGGTTTCACCACGTATGGTAGCCTCACGTCGTGGTAAAAAAGTAGGCGATATTGTCACCCGTCGTGGTGAACGTAAAACTTCGCCTGAAGCTACGGAGTAAGTTAGATGACTAAAAAAACATTAAAAGTGACGCAAATTGGTAGTCCAATACGTCGTACAGCAGACCAAAGAGCTACTTTGATTGGTCTAGGTCTTAACAAAATGCGCCGGACACGCGAGCTTGAGGATACTCCAGCCGTGCGTGGGATGATCCGCAAGGTCTCTCACATGGTGACGGTTGAAGGTGAATAGGTGAAATTATGAAACTTAACGAACTTGCAAATAAACCTGGCTCAACGAAACCAAGAAAACGTATTGGTCGTGGTATTGGTTCCGGTACAGGAAAAACCGGTGGACGCGGAGTAAAAGGCCAAAAATCAAGGTCTGGTGTATCTATTAAGGGCTTCGAGGGTGGGCAAATGCCCATTCATATGCGGCTTCCAAAACGTGGTTTTAACAATATTAATGCTAAAAATTTTGTGCCAGTTAATATTGGTCGTCTTCAAGAAGCAATTGATGCCATGAAAATTGATGTTAAAAAACCAATTACCATTGATGTTCTGCGGGCGGCTGGTGTGGTTACACGTGTAAAAGATGGTGTTCGATTGCTTGCTAAAGGTGAGTTAAAAACTAAAGTAAATGTCGAAGTCAGCGGTGCATCTGCAGCAGCAATTGCTGCTGTTGAAAAAGCTGGTGGTACAGTTACGGTACCGGCTAAGGTTGAAATTGAAGTATCTTGATCTTAAATATAAGAAATTACTTTTAAGGCATAGGAATTAGGTAGATGGCATCAGCAGCGGAACAGTTGGCGGGAAATTTAAACTTAGGAGCTTTTTCAAAGGCGACTGAGTTGAAACAACGCATATGGTTTACGCTTCTGGCGTTGATGGTTTATCGTCTCGCTACTTATGTCCCTCTTCCTGGTATTGACCCAGTTGCACTTGATCAGATGTTCTCGCAAAACCAAGGTGGTATTCTTGGAATGCTGGACCTATTTAATGGTGGTGCAATTCAAAGAATGAGCATCATTGCTCTCGGTATTATGCCCTATATTTCATCCTCAATCATTATGCAGCTCATGACTTCTATGAGTGTTAGAATGAAGGAGTTGAAAAAAGAAGGTGAGGCAGGACGCCGTAAAATAAATCAATATACTCGCTATGGTACCGTAATTCTTTGTATTGTGCAGTCTTATGCTATCGCAACTGGACTTGAACAAAACATTGCAATAGAACCTGGTGTATTCTTTCGTTTAACTACAGTGATTACGCTTGTTGGTGGTACGATGTTTCTTGTGTGGCTCGGTGAACAGATCACAGCAAGGGGTGTCGGTAATGGTATTTCGCTTATAATTTTTGCTGGTATTGTAGCTCAATTACCAATAGCAATTGCTAGTACACTTGATATGAGTGCTAAGGGCACTCTTGGCGGTCCTCTTGTAATCGTAGCTCTTCTATTAATGGTCATTGCGGTCATCGCAACGATTGTGTTTGTAGAGCGTGCGCAGCGGCGAGTGCTTATTCAATATCCGAAGAGGCAACAAGCAAATGGTATGAGCCAAGGCGAACAATCTCACATGCCTCTGAAGCTTAATACAGCAGGTGTTATACCTCCTATCTTTGCATCGTCTCTTTTGTTAATGCCTATGTCTCTAGCCCAGTTTTCAAGTGCAGATAGCCCCGATTGGGTTACAACGCTGACAGCCTTGTTTGGTGCGGGGCAGCCTCTTTATTTACTCTTTTATATAGTTGGAATTGTGTTCTTCTGCTTTTTTTATACTGCTCTGGTATTTAATCCTGAGGAAACCGCAGATAATTTAAAGAAGTATGGTGGTTTTATCCCTGGAATTCGTCCTGGTAAGAACACTTCAAAATATCTTGACTATGTTCTAACGCGCCTTACCACTGTTGGTGCTATTTATCTTTGTGCCATTTGTTTGCTTCCGGAAATTCTAAAAGCTCAATATGCCATTCCGTTTTACTTTGGTGGTACATCACTTCTGATTGTTGTTAATGTAACTATGGATACAGTAGGTCAGATTCATAGTCATCTGATGTCTCATCAATATGAAGGTCTTATGAAAAAGTCTAAATTACGTGGCGGTAAGAGGCGTCGTAAATGATTGTTATTTTATTAGGCCCGCCAGGTGCAGGTAAGGGAACGCAAGCGCAAAGAATTGAAAAAATGCAAGGATTAGTTCAGCTCTCCACAGGAGATATGCTTAGAGCCGCTGTTATTGCAAATACAGAAGTTGGAAAAAAAGCTAAAGGTTTTATGGAGGCGGGGAGGCTCGTTACCGATAAAATCGTAATTAAAATCATCGAGGATCGTATACAAGAGGGTGATTGTAAAAAAGGTTTCTTGCTTGATGGCTTTCCAAGGACATTAACACAGGCGAAAGCCTTAGATAATATGCTTGATCAAAAATCCTTAAAACTCGACGCTGTTGTTGAAATACAGGTTGATGATAGAGATTTGGTAGACCGAATTATTGGAAGGTATACTTGTACCAACTGTAATCAAGGATATCATGGAGAGAACCTTAAACCCAAAGTTGACGGTGTATGCGATGACTGTGGGTCTACGAATTTCAAACGCCGGGTGGACGATAATCAAGAAACTGTTTCGTCACGTCTGGAAGCTTACCATTGCCAAACCGCCCCACTTCTTCCTTATTATGAAGAGCAGGGTGTTTTAAAAGTGGTAAACGGGATGGTTGACATCGATGATGTCTCTGTCCAAATAAATGATGTATTAAGTAGCTTAAACTAAGCCTTGTATCTAGGTTGAAAAACTTTTTTAAAAAAGCTTTTCTTCAGAGGTTGACTAAGTGTTCTTAATACCTATAATCGCGCAACTTCATATCACGTTATTTTCGTGATGGACTTTGCATAATTGTTTGAAATTTAAGATCGGGAGAAACGATCGTGGCGCGTATTTCTGGCGTTAACATACCTACCGCCAAAAGGGTGGAAATCGGATTAACCTATATCCATGGGATTGGGCTTACATCTGCGAAAAATATTTGTGAAAAAAATGGCATTGCACCTGAGAGACGTGTAAGCGAACTAAGTGATGCGGAAGTAATTAAAATTCGTGAAACTATAGACGCTGAATACATGGTTGAGGGTGACCGTCGTCGTGACGTTGCTATGAACATTAAACGTTTACTTGACCTTGGTACATATCGTGGGCTCCGACACCGTAAGAGATTACCTGTTCGTGGCCAACGGACTAGCACCAATGCTCGTACCCGTAAAGGCAAGCGCATTGCGATTGCCGGTAAGAAGGGATAGAGGACAATGGCTGATAAAAAAGTTAAACGCCGCGAGCGTAAAAATATTACAAATGGTATTGCACATGTGAATAGCACATTCAATAATACCATCATCACTATTGCGGATGTTCAGGGGAATACAATTTCCTGGTCAACAGCAGGTGCCATGGGTTTCAAAGGTTCACGTAAGTCAACGCCATACGCAGCTCAGATTGCTGGTGAAGATGCTGGTAAGAAAGCAATGGAGCATGGTATTAAAACACTTGAAGTTGAAGTTAAGGGAGCTGGTTCAGGTCGCGAATCAGCTTTGAGAGCTTTGATGGCCCTTGGAATTATAATTACTTCAATCCGTGATGTTACACCAACTCCACATAATGGATGTCGTGCACCGAAACGTCGTAGAGTGTAAATAGTTGTAGCGAATTCGTTTTAAACGGAAGCGTTATTTATATTAAGCCCGACTTAAATAGATAAGGATTTAACTGTGATCCAAACAAACTGGCAAGAGCTGATAAAGCCAACAACCCTTGAGATTATTCAAAAGGGTGCTGAACGAAGAAAAGCAACAGTAGTTGCAGAACCACTTGAGCGTGGATTTGGTATGACCATTGGTAACGCGCTTCGGCGTGTTCTTCTGTCATCATTGCAAGGCGCTGCTGTAACCGCAGTGCAAATTGACAGTGTGCTTCATGAGTTTTCATCTATCGCTGGAGTGCGGGAAGATGTGACTGACATTATTCTTAATATCAAGAAACTTGCTGTAAGCATTGACGGTGAAATAGATGGACCTCGTCGTTTATCATTAAAGGCCACGGGCCCAGGTGAAGTAACAGCTGCTCAGATTGAAGAAGTAACTGGTATCACCGTACACAACCCAGGTCTTGCAATCTGTAACCTTGATGATGGTGCGGATCTTCGCATGGAACTTATAGTTGATACAGGTAAAGGCTATGTTGCGGCTGTGAAAAACCGTGCTGATGATGCACCAATTGGTCTTATCCCTGTAGATAGCTTATTTTCACCGGTAACACGGGTAAGTTATAAAGTTGATAATACACGTGAAGGCCAGGTTCTTGATTATGATAAACTTACATTGGAAATTGAAACGGATGGAACAGTAACCCCAGAAGATTCAATTGCTTTTGCGGCACGTATTTTGCAGGATCAACTTCAAACATTTATTAATTTTGAAGAACCTGAAGACCTTGCTGCGGATAAAGAGAGTGATGAGCCTGAGTTCAATCGTAACCTTCTTCGTCGAGTTGACGAGCTTGAACTTAGTGTTCGTTCTGCCAACTGTCTCAAAAATGATAATATTGTTTATATTGGTGATCTTGTGCGTAAAACAGAGGCAGAAATGCTTCGCACACCAAACTTTGGTCGTAAGTCACTAAATGAAATAAAAGAAGTTCTTTCTTCAATGGGTCTACGCCTTGGTATGGAAAATCCAGGGTGGCCACCAGAGAATATAGAAGAGCTTGTTAAAAAACTAGAACAAGAATTTTAATTAATGGGATTAAATCCGAAGGCGGATATACCCTCAAGGAGTAAATACTATGCGCCATCGTAAAGCTGGGCGTAAGCTTAACAAGACAAGTACTCATCGCAAGGCGATGTTTGCTAATATGGCCTCAGCGCTTCTTAAGCATGAGCAAATTGTTACAACGCTTCCAAAAGCAAAAGAATTGCGCCCCATTGTGGAGCGGTTGATTACTCTTGGTAAGCGTGGTTCTCTTCACGCACGTCGTCAAATTATCTCAAAGTTACCGGCGTCAGACAAAGAAATAGTTCAAAAACTTTTTGATGTCCTTGCTGAGCGTTATAAAGAGCGTAGTGGTGGTTATACCAGAGTTCTTAAGGCGGGTTTTCGTCATGGAGACGCAGCGCCTGTTGCAGTGATTGAGCTCGTCGACCGTGATGAAGATGCTAAGGGTCTAGATAGTGGTCCTGTATTTGAAGACGAAGAAGAAGATATTGGTGCGGTGGCTTAAACTCACCAAAACTTAATTTGAGTTTTAAAAAGCAGTCCTCTCGGGCTGTTTTTTTTTGATTTTTTTAGTTTAGTTATTAGTTGGCCTTGCGACTTTTAGTAGATAATTCTATAAAAAGGTATACTGAAAAACTTCTTAATTTAAAGGGATAATAAAAATGGTACTTAGGTCGGGCGTGGTATGCGGTGAAGATTATGCTGAACTTGTAAATACATGCAAAGAAGGTGGCTATGCCCTTGCTGCCGTAAACTGTGTAGGTACGGGAAGTGTTAATGCGGTCATGGAAGCGGCTGCAAAAAATAATTCTGACGTAATTATCCAGTTTTCAAATGGAGGAACTCAGTTTTATGCAGGGGCCGGTATGCATGATACATTTAAAGCTAAAGTACTGGGGGCCGTCTCTGCAGCTCAGCACGTGCATTTACTCGCAGAACATTATGGAATTTGTGTTGTACTTCATACAGACCATGCAAACCGAAAACTTGTGCCTTGGATTGATGCTTTGGTAGATCATTCAGAGGAGTATTACAAACAATATGGCAAGGCGCTTTATAGTTCACATATGCTTGATCTTTCCGAAGAAAATATTGACGATAACCTAAATGAATGTGCACGAATGCTGGAACGTATGTCTAAACTTGAAATGAGCCTTGAAATAGAACTTGGAATAACGGGGGGCGAAGAAGATGGCGTCGGCCATGATATTGAGGAAGGGGCAGATAGTTCTCATTTATATACGCAACCGGAAGACGTTCTTAAAGCCTATGATCTTCTTACCCCTATTGGACACTTTTCAGTCGCGGCCTCGTTTGGAAATGTCCACGGTGTTTATAAGCCAGGTAATGTTCAGCTCCGACCTGAAATCCTAAAAAACAGTCAGGAATTAGTTAGTCAAACCCATGGTACTGCTGCCAAACCGCTTAACCTTGTTTTTCATGGTGGTTCTGGTTCTGAGAAAGATAAGATTGCAGCTGCCATATCTTATGGGGTTTTTAAAATGAACATTGATACGGATACTCAGTTTGCATTTTCTAATGGCGTTGGTAAATATGTAGAAGAACATAATCAGGCATTTTTCCATCAAATTAATCCAGCGGATGGATCCCCACAGAAGAAGTTTTATGACCCACGTAAGTGGCTCCGTGCTGGGGAAGTATCGTTTGTTGAACGTCTTGATGAGGCTTTTTATGATTTAGGTTCGGCCGGACGGTCCCTCGCAAAATAAATTTATTTTTTTAATTTCCGTCCTATCCTTTTATTTTAAAGAATAAGGTTTACAAATTTACTCAACATCATATTTACAGCTAAAGTACTTTAATTAACTAATTGGAATAATGATGACAGAAATGATGAAAATTAGAACTTATTTTTTAACAAGTTTTAGCCTAATGACGGTTATAGTTTGTGCAATTATGCAAATAAACTCTTTTGCCTATAGCGCAGAAATAAAAAAGATTCCCTCGTCGGATGCAGAAGTAAAACTATCTTATGCCTCGGTTGTTCGTGAAGCTGCTCCAGCTGTAGTTAATATTTATACAAAAAGAACTGTGAAGTCTCGGACGTCACCATTCCTTAATGATCCATTTTTTAGTAAATTTTTTGGTGGTTCAAGGGCTCCAAGTGAGCGGATTGAACGTTCTCTTGGGTCTGGTGTCATCGTCCGTCAAGAGGGGGTTATTGTCACTAATCACCATGTGATCGACGGGGCTGATGAAATTACTGTAGCCCTCTCTGATCGTCGCGAGTTTGAAGCGGAAGTGATTTTAATGGATGAAAGTACTGATTTAGCAATTTTAAGAATTAAACCTAAAGGCGTTGAACTTAGATCCCTGGAGTTCAGTCAGGCTGAAGATGTCGAGGTTGGAGATCTAGTTTTGGCAATTGGAAATCCCTTTGGAGTTGGCCAGTCAGTGACTAGTGGGATAATTTCGGCTCTGGCACGAACACAGGTCGGTGAAGGTGATTATCAGTTTTTTATTCAAACCGATGCAGCTGTAAACCCTGGAAATAGTGGCGGGGCATTAGTTGGTATGGACGGTAAACTTGTTGGCATTAATACTTCTATCTATTCACGTAGTGGTGGTTCAAATGGTATTGGGTTTGCTATCCCAGTTAAAATGGTTGAATTTGTTTTGACTGCAGCGTTGAAGGATGGAAAGATAGTTCGTCCGTGGTTTGGGGCTACTGGGCAGGCGGTATCTTCAGAAATTGCAGAAAGCCTTGGGTTTGATCGACCGGGTGGTGTTCTTGTAGATAATGTATACCCTGACAGTCCATCAGACCGTGCAGGACTCGAACCGGGTGATGTAATTCTAGCTATCGACAGTAAAGAGATATTTGATACTCAAGGGCTTCGTTACTTTATAGGTCTTGGTAAAGTTGGCGGTGAAACAGTCCTTGATGTTCTTACTAATGGCAGCAAGGAAAAAGTTTTAGTTAAGCTTGAAACAATACCAGAAATACCATTAAGAACTATTACCGTGCTTGAGGGAGCGCATATATTTGATAATGTGGAAGTAGGTAACCTCTCACCAGCATTTTCTGAAGAATTAGGAGTGAGTATTTTTAAAACTGGTGTTGTAATTCTTGATATTGGACGTTTAAGCCCAGTTCGTAGATTAAACGTATTACGCCCCGGAGATATTTTTGAGACCATTAATGATCAAGATATAGTTAGTGTGGAAAACCTTGAAGGTGTTCTCAAGTATGCGGAGGATGATATTTCTTTTTCTATTCGTCGTTCTGACCGTCTTGTGAGATGCACCGCCCGCGGGCGCGGGAGTTACAGTTGCCGATGAATGATTTATTTATCAGCGCTAATCTTGAAGATGGAGCACCTAGGCCACTAGCAGATAGGTTGCGCCCAAAAAAACTGAACGACGTGGTTGGGCAAGATCATTTAACAGGACAAGACGGAACATTAAGGCGTATGCTTAAGGCGGGGCACCTCTCATCGATTATTTTTTGGGGACCACCGGGAACAGGAAAGACAACTACAGCTAGATTACTTGCAAGAGATATTGATCTATATTTTGAACAAATATCCGCCGTATTTTCAGGCGTTGCAGAACTTAGAAAATGTTTTGAGGCGGCTAAGGAAAGAAGACGCAACGGTCAGGGCACCCTCCTATTTGTAGATGAAATTCATCGTTTTAATCGCTCGCAGCAAGATAGTTTTCTGCCATATGTGGAAGATGGTACTATTGTGCTAGTTGGAGCGACGACAGAAAATCCATCATTTGAGCTTAACTCTGCACTTCTCTCAAGAATGCAGGTATTAACTCTTAATCGTCTTGATAACAATGCAATGGAAAACCTTTTGTGCCGATCAGAAAAATTGGTGGAAAAAAAACTTCCTCTAACTGTTGAGGCTAGGGCGTTACTTTACAATATGGCAGACGGTGATGGCCGATACCTTCTAAATCTTGCTGAAATTTTACTTGGTCTAGATTTTGATAAAGACATTGATACTAATGGCCTTCTAAAGTTGCTTCAAAAAAGGGCTCCTATTTATGACAAGAGCCGGGAAGGCCACTACAATCTTATCTCCGCGCTACATAAGTCATTACGTGGATCAGACACTGACGCGGCGCTCTATTGGACTGCGAGGATGTTAAATGGCGGAGAGGAGCCTCTCTACATCCTGAGGCGTCTTGTAAGGTTTGCCGTTGAAGATATTGGGCTCGCTGACCCACAAGCAGTTGTTCAAGCAAATGCGGCGCGCGAAATTTATGAATTTTTAGGTTCACCTGAGGGAGATTTAGCCCTTACACAACTTGTTATTTACTTAGGAACATCGCCAAAATCTAACGCGGTCTACAAAGCACAAAAAGAATCCTTAAAACGAGCTAAAGAAACGGGTTCTTTGAGCCCGCCTAAACATATTTTAAACGCCCCTACTAAAATGATGAAAGATTTAGATTACGGCAAGGACTATAAATATGATCATGAAATACAGGATGGTTTCTCAGGACAAAATTACTTTCCGGAAGGCTTAGGGCGCGAGCAATTTTATAAACCTATTAATAGAGGGTTTGAGAGAGAAATATCAAAGCGTCTTGAATATTGGGCTAAGCTCAGGGTAGAAAAAAAATAATGTAAAAAATAGGATTAATGAATTAACATCTAGAAGAAATTTTAATTAAAATTAACGTAACCCTGTTTATAAAGTCAAAATCGAGTAATAGTAAGAAAAATCTTTGGCATACCTGCAAGTTATTTTTATTAAGTTCATTTATTACCCTATAGGTAATAACACTACTTTTGTATTCGGTTCTCCTAATTTGATTAATAGATATTGATTGGAAAAAGGTGGATTCGCCTAAGTTAAGTCTATAAGTATATTGTTAGAATATGATAGAAATACTTATAAATAACATTCCTGAATATTTAACTGGAGTTGATAAATGAATATGATAGTGGCTGTAGGTGCCGGTGGTGCAATAGGGGCAGTATTACGGCTTCTTTTAGGAAGAGGAATGCTTCACCTGATGGGTTCTGGTTTTCCATGGGGAACATTAACCGTTAATATTCTAGGATCGTTTTTTGTTGGTCTATTAGTAGGAACTCTAGCTCTTCGTTTTAGCCTTTCTCACGAATGGCAGGGTTTTATTATTATTGGTGTTCTTGGTGGGTTTACAACATTTTCTGCCTTTTCACTGGAGGTGAGCCTTATGATTGAAAAAGGTGATTTTTCTATGGCTGCACTATACGGATTAGGTTCGATGTTTATCGGAGTGTTTGCTCTTTTTATAGGCCTTTTTTCTGGCCGTTCTTTAGTTTAAGGAAAAATAATGTCAGGTGTTAGCCGTGAATATGTCAAAGATAATGAAAGTGATTGGCGTTTGGATAAGTGGTTTAAAATTCATTTCCCAGGTTTAAGTTATGGACGACTTTCCAAAGTTCTTCGTAAAGGTGAAGTGCGTGTTGATGGCAAGCGTGTCAAGGCTAACTTTATTCTTGAGGGTGGAATGGAAATAAGATTACCACCACTTGGTAAGGATGAACGTTCAATAAGTAGCAAACCAAAAATTGTAAGAAGAACTTCCCCTGAAGATGCCTTATTGATACGCGAAATGGTTGTTTATCAAGATGAAAGCGTAATCGTTCTCAATAAACTTCCTGGGCTTGCTGTTCAGGGAGGAACCAATACACCTCGCCATATTGACGGTATGCTTGAAGTTCTTCAAGGCGATAAAGAAGATAAACCTAAACTAGTTCATAGGCTTGATAAAGATACAAGCGGTGTTTTAATTATTGCTAGAACAGGAAAGGCGGCTAAGGCTCTTACGGAAAGCTTTAGAACAAGAAAGACTAATAAAATATACTGGGCTTTAGTTAAAGGAAAGCCTTCACAGGTTGAAGGCGCGGTTCAAGCACCATTAGACAAGGAGCCCGGCACTCGTGGTGAGCGAATGGCTGTATCAGATAATGGAAAGCGTGCTATTACCGACTTTAGGGTGATGGATAGTGCTGCAGGTACTGTGACTTGGATGGCTTTTCGGCCAATAACGGGTCGAACACATCAAATTAGGGTTCATGCAACAGTACTTTGTACACCGATTGTTGGAGATGGTAAGTATGCTGCTAAGGCAGCCTTTATCGATGGGCCTATTAGTAAGAAACTACATCTTCACGCGCGGTCAATTGAAATTGATCACCCTGATGGGGGTTTATTATCTGTTAAGGCTCCACTTCCTTTACATATGAGTGAAAGTTGGGATTTATTTGGGTTTGATGGCGAAGACAATAGTGACCCATTTGAGGAAGTAGATAATGTCTGAAGAACTCAAGCTTGCATTATTTGATTGTGATGGCACTCTAGTTGATGGCCAGCATATGATCATTAATGCAATGCGGCAGGCTAGCAAAAACTGTAAAATCCCGTATGCCGGTGACGACAAGGTTAGACATATCGTTGGACTTTCCCTTCATGAAGCTATTTCAAATATTTACCCAGGTTTGACTGAGCATGATTACAGCCTTTTACATAAAGAATTTGTTGAGCATTTTCAATATTTAAGAACATTAAAAGATCATGATGAACCCCTTTATGAAGGAATAAAAGACGCTATCCTTGAGTTAAATAAAATGGGAATTTTGTTAGGTATAGCAACAGGAAAGTCAAGGCGAGGCCTAATAAATACATTGGAAAATCATGGTATTAAAAACTATTTTTCTACACTAAATACTGCGGATGATGGTCCAGGAAAACCAGATCCGGCAATGGTTAATGCGGCCTTATCGGATACTGGTGTCCTCCGAGCCAATACTTATATGATAGGGGATACCACATATGATATGATCATGGCTAAACAAGCTGGTGTTCATTCAGTGGGTGTAACATGGGGATATCATGAAAAAAATGAGTTAATTTCATCGGGGGCTGATCATATTATTGGTTATATTTCAGAATTTATCGATTTGATGAAAATTAAATGAAACGTTTTTACAAAGATGTCAGTGTCCTTAAGCAGGGTAAAATGTATGTTGTGTTGCTCGATGGTAAAACTATTAAAACTCCTCAAAAAAGTTTATGTCTTTTACCCACGAGAGCTATGGCAGATGCTGTAGCAAAGGAATGGGAAGATCAAGATAAGGATATCGACCCAGTTTCTATGCCTATTACTAAAATGATAAATACAGCTATTGATAGGGTGGCAGTAAGGCGTAGTGAAATTACTACTGAATTAGTTAACTTCGCGGGATCAGATCAGATTTGTTATCGAGCAGATAACCCGCAAGAGTTGGTTGAACTCCAAAATAAAATATGGAACCCTTTATCAAGGCGTATGCTAGAAATTCACAATATTGAACTAAAATTTACTACGGGGATTGTTTTTCAGGAGCAGGACCCAAAGCACTTATTGAAAATAAGAAATCTAATCGAAGATATTGAAGATTATGCTCTTATGGCATTTTATGGGATGGCCACAGTCTGTGGTTCCATAATAATCGGGCTCAATTTGTTTGAAGGTCATATTTCAACTGATGAAGCTTGGGAAGCAGGTCATCTTGATGAAAATTTTCAAGTTTTAAAGTGGGGTCGAGATCAAGATGCAGATGATCGCAGAGCGAACCTTAAGGACGAACTAGAAAATTCTGTCCGGTTTCTTTCTCTATGTAAATAAAATCTACCAAAAAATAAGTTGAAGTGGCTCATATTTTTATGTTACTAACGGGTAACATAAAAATATGGAGGCCGTAAATGCAAGAAATCCTTGATAAATTGAAAGAGAGACGCGAGTCTGCAATGTTAGGCGGTGGTAATAAACGTATTAGTGCTCAGCATGATAAGGGTAAACTTACAGCAAGGGAGCGTATAGAGCTTCTCGTCGATATCGACAGCTTTGAAGAGTATGACATGTTTAAGGAGCATCGCTCGATCGATTTTGGTATGGAGAATATCAAAATTGCAGGTGATGGTGTTGTTATTGGTTCCGGTACTGTAAATGGCCGCCTTATTTTTGTTTATAGCCAAGATTTTACTGTATTTGGTGGCTCTCTATCTGAAACTCACGCAGAAAAAATTTGTAAGGTTATGGACATGGCCATGAAAAATGGAGCTCCAGTAATTGGCATAAATGATTCTGGTGGAGCCAGAATTCAAGAAGGTGTTTCGGCCCTTGCTGGTTATGCCGAGGTGTTTCAGGCAAATATTCTAGCGTCTGGTGTGATCCCACAAATATCGCTTATCATGGGACCTTGTGCTGGTGGAGCCGTTTATTCGCCGGCTATTACTGACTTTATTTTTATGGTGAAAGATAGTAGCTACATGTTCGTAACCGGTCCTGATGTAGTAAAAACAGTAACTAACGAAGTGGTTACCAAAGAGGAGCTCGGTGGAGCTTCCACTCATACTGTTAAGTCAGGAGTTGCTGATAATGCTTATGATAATGATATTGAAGCGATCAAACAGACTAGACGGTTGATTGACTTTATGCCGCTTAATAATAAAGAAAAACCACCAAAACGAAAGGTTTTTGATGAACATAATAGGGAAGAAAAATCGTTAGATAGCCTGATCCCAAGCAATCAAAATCATCCTTATGATATGCAAGAATTAATCAGAAAAACAGTGGATGAAGGGGATTTTTTTGAGATACAACCTTCTTTTGCAAAAAACATTATTATTGGCTTTGCTAGAATAGAAGGGTCCACTGTTGGTATAGTTGCTAATCAACCTTTGGTGTTGGCCGGGTGTTTGGATAATGATGCCTCTCGAAAGGCAGCTCGTTTTGTACGCTATTGTGATTGCTTTAGTATTCCACTCATTACCTTTGTCGATGTGCCTGGATTTTTACCTGGAACGGCTCAGGAATATGGTGGAGTGATTAAACATGGAGCTAAACTGCTTTTTGCCTATGGAGAGGCAACTGTTCCAAAGATCACTGTCATTACACGTAAAGCATACGGAGGTGCTTATGATGTAATGGCGTCAAAGCATTTGCGAGGTGATCTTAATTTTGCTTGGCCCACGGCAGAAATTGCTGTTATGGGTGCGGCAGGGGCAGTAAAAATTATATTTCGTGAAGAAGCAAAGCACCCTGAACAAATTGCAAAGAAAACACAAGAATATTCCGATAAGTTTGCAAACCCATTTGTTGCGGCACGACGTGGTTATATTGATGATGTCATTATGCCCCACGCTACAAGGCGTCGCCTTAGTCGTGGATTACGGATGCTTAAGAATAAAGAACTTAAAAATCCTTGGAAAAAACATGACAATATCCCACTTTAGGAACTTATAATGATCAAAAAAATACTTATAGCAAACCGTGGTGAGGTAGCTTGTCGTATCATCAAGACTGCCCATAAAATGAAAATTAAAACCGTGGCCGTTTATTCTGATGCTGATGCTGATGCGCTTCATGTGAGAATGGCAGATGAAAAAGTTTATATTGGCCCATCGCCTGCAGCAGAAAGTTATCTTCTTGCTAATAAAATTGTTGCGGCAGCAAAAAAAACTAGTGCAGATGCTGTCCACCCAGGTTATGGATTTCTTTCTGAAAAATCAAAATTTTGTCAATTAGTTGAGAAAGAAGGTATTACTTTTATTGGTCCAGGATCAGAGGCTATATCAGTTATGGGCGATAAAATATCATCTAAAAAACTTGCTTCAGAAAATGGTGTTAATACTGTGCCCGGCTACTTAGGTGTAATTAAAAATAGTGAAGATGCGGTGAAAGTTGCAAGAGGAATAGGTTATCCGGTTATGCTTAAGGCCACGGCTGGTGGAGGCGGCAAGGGGATGCGTGTTGTTTATAACGATGATGATGTATATGAAGGTTTCAATTCTGCATCGAATGAAGCAAAATCAAGTTTTGGTGATGATAAAATTTTTGCTGAAAAATTCATTGAAAACCCACGTCATATTGAAATTCAAGTACTTGGTGATAAACACGGTAATGTTATTTATTTACCAGAACGGGAATGCTCAATTCAGAGGCGTCATCAAAAAGTGATTGAAGAAGCACCAAGTTCTTTCTTAGACGAAAAAACACGTATCGCTATGGGTAATCAATCAGTAGCACTCGCTAAGGCTGTCAATTATAGCTCAGCAGGCACGGTAGAGTTTATAGTTGATAAGGACAAAAACTTCTACTTTCTTGAGATGAATACTCGCCTTCAAGTGGAACATCCAGTGACCGAGTTGATTACTGGAATTGATTTAGTTGAACAGATGATTAGAAGTGCTTCAGGCGAACTTCTAAATATTACACAGGAAGGTTTAGAGACTAAGGGTTGGGCTGTAGAGGCTAGAATATATGCAGAAGATGTATTTCGTGGTTTTTTACCATCTACTGGGCGGATCACAGACTATTCACCGCCAGAAGAAGATGAGCATATTCGTGTTGATAGTGGTATTTATGAAGGCAGCGAGATTAGCGTTTATTACGATCCAATGATTTCAAAAATTATTGCGCATGGGAGTGATCGTAGTCAAGCCATTAATAAATTGCGCCTAGCATTAGATGAATACCATATCTGCGGTGTTAGCCATAATATCTCTTTCCTTTCCGATATACTCAAATCAAAGCGTTTTCAATGTGGAAATATAACAACAAAATATATTGAAGAAGAGTATAAGGACGGATTTAGCGGTGGAAAATTAATCGGTGAGGCGCGAAACAAGATAATTGCTGTCGCGTTGACAGTCCATTTAGGTGAAATTGCACGTCAGTCAACCATTAGCGGACAAATGGACGAGGATTGCAAACCATTTTCTGAGACTTGGCAGATTCAATTGGGTAATGAGATTTATCCAGTAACCTTTACGAAGACCAAAGATGGGATTAACGTCCTTACTAATGGGATTATTTATGAAGTAAAAACTCATTGGAACCCGGGGTTTTCAGTTTTCTCGGGAAAGATTAATTCTGATAAAATAAATGTGAAAGTTCAATATCTGGTAGATGGATATAAGCTAAGCTATGATGGCGCAACGGAAGTAGTTCATGTGCGGTCCTCACGAGAGATGGAGTTAGCAGTCCTGATGCCGATAAAAAATTCTTCTGATATGTCTAAATACTTGCATTGTCCAATGCCGGGCTTAGTGGTGTCAATCGAAGTGGTTGAAGGTGAGGAAGTAAAGGCCGGACAAAAATTATGCGTAATCGAAGCTATGAAAATGGAAAATATACTTTTTGCTGAGCAGGCTGGTAAGGTGATAAAAATATCAGCTACTTTAGGAGAGAGTATAGCAGTTGATGAAATCATTATGGAGTTTGAGTAATGCATTGTTATTATTATAGAGCCTGATTCTCATTTTCAAAAATTTTACACCAAGTCCGCTGCAGAGCACCATCAAGATCATCCATAGTGACGTTGAGGCCAAGATTAATTAGTGATGTTACCCCATGATCTGAAATTCCGCATGGTACAATGCCAGTATAGTGGCTTAAATCTGGCTCTACATTAATACAGATACCGTGGAAAGAAACCCATTTGCGAACCCTGACGCCAATAGCGGCAATTTTATTTTCTTGTCCGGCTTCTCCGCGCACCCAAACACCTACCCTGCCATCACGTTTTTCTCCTATCACATTAAATTCTGCTAAAGTATCTATTACCCAATTTTCAAGATTAGTAATAAATTGGCGAACATCCTTGCCCCGTTTATTTAAATCAAGCATGACGTATACAACACGCTGTCCAGGACCGTGATAGGTGTACTGGCCCCCACGCCCTGTATTGAATACGGGGAACCGCTTTGGCGACAGTAGGTCGGATTTTTTTGATGAGGTCCCGGCCGTATAAAGGGGGGGGTGCTCAACAAACCAAATTAGTTCATCAGCTACACCTGTTCGAATTTCTGCAACACGCTTTTCCATTAAGCAGATGGCATCTTCGTATTTAGTCAGCCCCTTACTGAACTTCAATGCAACTTTTGGTAAGGTCATGTAATTGTTGTCTTTATTAATTTAATGTAAAAAATATTATACTTTCAAGTTATTATTATATTTTTATTACTCAATTGGGAAGTATAAAGGATTTATTAAAATATAATAATTAGTTAAATTTAAAGTTTAAAATATTGCTGTTTATAATTGAATAAGTCTGAGTGATAAAAACCTTAATATGTTTTGCGGGTTTTAGGCTTTGCACTACAGTTTATTTAAATATCCTAATAAAAAATTATATAAAATATAAGATTTAAAATAATTATCTAAATAATAACTTTTGATGATTAAATCTTCATTACCATACTTGAGGATGTTTAATGCAGCCTGGCTACTTGGTTTTAAAAAAAGGTTTTTGTATATTTCTATTGCGTTTGGCGACTTCATTTGATATTTCACCAGAACTGTTTTACCAAACTACGAAAATGCGGTCGTGGCGGAATTGGTAGACGCGCAGCGTTGAGGTCGCTGTGGGCTTTGGCCCGTGGAAGTTCGAGTCTTCTCGACCGCACCA
>ENA-OSJC01000954-OSJC01000954.1-marine-metagenome-genome-assembly--contig:-NODE-954-length-25838-cov-10.453515_pt1 | contig 25838 bp, 6 predicted proteins | sample MGYA00237885_ERZ534234 | MGnify/ENA primary metagenome ERZ534234 (study PRJEB26413, sample SAMN06343907) | marine metagenome | isolation source: coastal waters | place: Atlantic Ocean: West Antarctic... | reverse complement strand
GAGGATTGCGCTAGTTTAATTGAAGCTAAAAAGAAAAAAGAAATCGAAAAACTTCTTAGAATTTGGGAAGATGAAGGAATTAGAATTGAGAAAGCTAGATGGGGCAGGTTTAATGTTATAAAAGGTAAAACTAAAGTCGAATTACCAAAAGGAACTGACGTAGATAAGTTTTCTCTTGAGGACGTAAAAGCTTTATTTCAAAAAAAGAAAACAAAAAAGGCCTCTCCAAAATCTAAAAAATAAAAATGATAGCTGAGTATCTTTTACCAGTTAATAATGAAATAGTTGATTTTAAAAATCAATTATCTCCTCTTACTATTGGAAAAGCCATTACTATTTATGGTGATAATCAATCAAATTTAAAAGATTTTGACATTGCTTTAATTGGCTTAAGTGAGTGCCGTAAATCAAGTGAAGTAAATAAAAAATATTTAGACATTAATTCATTTAGAAAAGAGTTTTATTCTCTTTTTTGTGGAGATTGGAATGTCAATATTATTGATATGGGGGATGTTATTAGTGGAGATGATATTTCTGACACTTATTTTGCACTTAAAACTATAAATGAATCTCTTTTAGAAAAAAACATAATTTCTTTTTTTATAGGTGGAACTCAAGATTTAACCTTTCCTTTATATCAATCTTTTGCAAAAAAAGAAGATTATGTGAACTTAACATCAGTTGACAACAAATTTGATTTTGGACAGATTAAAAAAGACTTTGATTCATCATCTTATATGTCCAAAATAATAATGGATAAAGACAATAAGCTAAGTCATTATTGTAATTTAGGATTCCAAACATTTTTAAATTCTCAGGAAGAAATTGACCTATTAGAAAAATTACAATTCGAATCTCATAGATTAGGAAAAATAAACAAAAAAATAGACTTGATAGAGCCAAGTTTAAGATATACAGATCTTTTGTCTATAGATTTTAGATCAGTAAAGGCTTCAGAATTAAACTTTATTCATAATTACCCTAATGGATTTGAAAGCAGTGAAATATGTTCCATTGCAAGATATGCAGGGATGAGTGATAGAATCTCTTGTGTTGGTGTTTTTGAAGTTTTTAAAAACTCTATTTCAAGTACTTTGTTAGCTCAATTAGTATGGTATTTTATTGAAGGATTTTCACTTAGAATAACAGAAGATCCTAAATCTGAAAATTTTAAAGGCAAAAGTTATCATATAGATTTAGAAAACCATCAAATTAAGTTCTATCAAAGTGATGTAAGTCAAAAATGGTGGTTTGAAATAATTGAAGAAAACAACAATAAATTAAGTGATGTTTCGTTATGTCCATGTGGATATAAGGATTATTTAGAGGCTTGTAATGGCGATATTTCTGATAAATTATTGTTATGTTTGAAAAGAAATTTCATATAATTAATTCAAAATTCTATTTTAGTAAAATAAATATTGTTATTTTTATGGGCTTTAAGATATTTAAAATTAAATTTTTGGTGAAAAAAATATTATTATTTCTCGTTATATCGGTTTTCTTAATTTCCTGTTCTAAATCTGATAGGGGAGAGCTTATGGGCAACAAAGGGAAGAAGTTTTTTCCAGACAAACCTACCGGTATGTTATTAATTCCAAGTGGAGCTTTTTTAATGGGTATGGCTGATGCTGACTTAGCTCAACTAGAAAATGCACCAACAAGTACTGTTTCTATAAAAGCTTTTTATATGGACGAAACAGAAATCACTAATGGAGAGTACAGGCAGTTTGTTAACTGGGTAAGAGACTCTATAGTTAGAGATGCACTCGCTAAACGTGCCATTACAGAACTTGGACCAACACCTAGTCAAGAAGATTTAGACGCTGATAACAGTATAAATAGTTTTTTCCCTAAATATCAAGTTCCTGAAGATGTTGCTGATGAAGAGAAGAATGGGTATACTAAGTATAAAGAACAGTGGTCACTTGAAATTAGTGAGTTCGATAAAGATACTTACAACTTAAATAACGAAGTTGATTTAATCTGGGGGAGAAATGATTATCCAGATTTAGCTTATGCCGAAGTAATGGAAGGAGAGTTTGGAGAAGGAACAGGCTTTTTCCTTTCTAAAGAAGAATCATTTAATGGTGATAGAACATTTAATACAAAAAAAATAGAATACGTTTACGATTTCTTTGATGCTGCTGCAGCAGTAAAAGCTAAAAGTGAAACAAGAAAAGAATTTTTTAAACAAAGGTCAATTCAAATTTATCCTGATACAACTTCATGGATTAGAGATTTTAATTATAGTTATAATGAGCCTATGCACAATGATTATTTTTGGCATGATGCTTATAATGATTATCCAGTGGTTGGTATTTCTTGGGAACAAGCTGCTGCTTTTGCCCATTGGAGAACAATGTATAAAAACCAATATCAAAGAACTAAGAAAAAAGAAGGACAAAGATTACCATCGTTTAGATTGCCTAGTGAAGCAGAGTGGGAATATGCTGCAAGAGGAGGTTTAGAATCTGGAACTTATCCTTGGGGAGGACCTTACACTTTAGATTCTAAAGGTTGTTTTTTAGCTAATTTCAAACCTAACAGAGGTGATTATGCTTCTGATAATGCGCTTTACACAGTAGAGGCTAAGTCTTATTGGGCAAATGATTACGGTTTATATAACATGGCTGGTAATGTTTCTGAATGGACTGAATCTGCTTATGATAAAGGTGCTTATGAATTTGATTCTGGATTAAATCCTAATGTTAATAATGGCGCTTACGTCAACGATTCTACTAATTTAAGAAAAGTTGTTAGGGGTGGTTCTTGGAAGGATGTAGCCTACTTTTTAAGGGTTAGTACAAGAGATTACGAATATCAAAAAGAAAAAAGATCGTATATTGGATTTAGAACTGTACAAGATTATCTTGGAGAAGATATTGGTATAGACGATAACCCAAATAAAGTATTTTAAAAGATTATAAAATTTATCACTAACTAAAAACAAATAAAATGAAAGCAATTAAACACAAGAGATTTTTTATTCCAGACAACGTTTTAGAATTAATGTTTGGATTGGGTGCAGCTATTGTAATTATAGGGGCTCTTTTAAAAATAACTCATGGAGATTTTATATTTTCTGGTAATGTATGGTTAACAGCAGGTCTTATTACTGAGGCAATAATTTTTGGTATTTCTGGTGTAAAAGGCTATATGACGATAGATCCTGATGGTTTTGAAAGTGGAGATGATATAGAAACTCTTGAAGTTGAGACTCATGAACTTGCAAAGGCTGTAGCTACATCTATAAGTAAGATCACCAAATTAAATGATGACCTTGCTTCTGCAAGTGTGTCTATAGGTAAATTACATGTTCCTGCAGATATGAATAGCCATATGAGTGAATATAATGCAAACATTCATACAGGAGCTGTTAAACTAGGTGAAATCAATAAGCTTTATGAATCTTTAAGTAGTCATTTAGTGGAAGTTAATTCTTCAACTAGCGAAATGCATGTTCCTGAAGGATTAAACGAGGAGCTAGCTAAAATGAAAAATAAAGTTGCACAACTTAATGTGAAATATAAAGGTGTGCTTAACGCTATGAATAATTAATATTAATAATTAATAAATTATGGCAGGAAAATTAGATACAAGACAGAAAATGATAAACATGATGTATCTCGTGTTTATAGCTATGCTTGCACTTAATATTGGTAAAGAAGTTCTTGCAACTCTAGGAAATTTAAGCAGTGATTTAGAGGCTTCAACTAGACAAGTTGAAACTGCCTCAGATGAAGTATATGCTAAAATAGCAGCTAATGCCAGCACCTCATTAAATTATGAGATACCGGCAATTATGGTTTTAGAAATGAAAAAAGAAGCTGACGATTTTTATAATTTTATTCAAGTTATTAAAGATTCGTTGATAGTGGGTGAAGGTGGAGTGAAAAATAAGTACCAAAACCAAGTTATTGATAAGGAAACGGGTGAAGAGTTTTTTGTCACTTCTTATCAAGAAATGGATAAATCAGAGATTTTAGATGACATGTTTTTTGATGGAGATATCATGTCTGTTAAAGGAGAGGAATATGTGGCTAAATTCAAGAATTTTCCTAACTCTATTAAGGATGTTGTCGACGAATTAGTGTTTAGAGAAGAAGAATCTAAAGTAGCCAAAACTCAATTAGATGGCACGAAACAAAAAGAATCTGTTGAAGTTGTGTATAATTTTGAGGCTGTAAATTCTGTTGCAAACGAGCGTTTTAATTACACAGAAAAAGTATTAAAAGAAGACGGGACAAAGCAAGAATTTTTAAATTATAACTTTCAAGGATTTCCTGTGATTGCATCAATTGCGAAATTAACTAAAATCCAAAGTGATATAAGATTCATAGAAAATTCAGTTTTAAATGAAATTAACAACGCTCTTGGTGGTGGTAGTTTAAATTCTTTTCAGACTTTATTAGTTTCTGAAAAACCTACATTTTATACATCTGAAACAGTAAATGCTTCTATAGTAATGGGTAAAAAAGATGCTGCCTATGAGCCAGACAGAGTCGAGCTTTTTATTAATGGAACTCAACTTAAAAAAAGTGAATATTCCATTGAGAAAGGTGCAGTAGTTTTAAACAAAAGAATTAGTTCAGCTGGGACTTATGATTTGACAGGGTTTATTTATAAAAATAATGTTGACACTCAGGAAGAAGAAAAAATACCAGTTAATTTAAAATTAGAAATTACAAGAGAACCTAATTCAGCTGTCGTTTCTGCTGATAACATGAAAGTGTTTTATAGAGGACTTAGAAATCCAACTTCCATTTCTATCCCTGGAGTTGCAGCTAACACAATTGTTCCTTCAAGTAAAAACGCCAAATTTTCAAGATCTAAAAAAGGATGGGCTGCTCAACCTACTAATTCTAAAGCTAAAGAAATGAATATTACTGTTTCTGGAATGCTTAATGGAAAAAGAAAGAACTTTAATGGCGGAACTTTTAGAATATTAAATGCTCCCCCAGGAAAAGGTTCTGTAAAAGGAATGGGTAAAGTATTAAGAACCGGTCAATCTGGATCAAAAACTTTAATTAGTAATGGCCTTATAACAGGTGAAAAACCTAAGAATTTTTTCTATGATTATTCTATAGATGTTACAGGTTATGATATTAAAGTTGGTAATAATACATCCATTTCAGTTAAAGGAAATAAAGTAAGCGGTAGTAGGGATGCTGCTAGAATTATTAAAAGTTCTAGTAAAGGTACTGTTGTACAAATATTAAACATTAGAGCTAGTATGAGAGATGGAGATGTTGTTACTCCAAATTACGAAGTTGAACAATTTTATATTATTATCGAATAATGAAATTTAATTATACATCTATTTTAGCGTGTTTATTTGTGTTAACTTTTTTAGAGAGTTATAGTCAATCAAATCTTTTGAATGCTGTTGATCCAATAGAAATAGGTCAAAAGAATATTGATCAAAAACAATCTGACTCAGATTCATTCTTAGAGTATAATCTTATTGATGATAGAGATATTCTTTGGTCTAAAATTGTATATGAATATATTGATTTAGATGAAAAATTAAATTTCCCTTTATTATTTCCAACCTATGATGATCCTAATGAAAGAATCAGAAAGTCTTTATGGCGTGTAATTAAGGAGAATATTATTAATGGAACAATAACAAAAATTTATCAAGGTGATGAAGATAATTTTAATTATCCTATGACCTCGCCAGAAGCTAAAGAAAAAATATCTATCCAATTAGAGTTTTCAGATGGATCTTCTATTCCTAAAGAAGTAGAATCAACAGACATTTCTGGATATAAAATTAAAGGAATGTGGTACTTTGATAAAAAAATTGGAGAGATGCGTTATCGTTTACTTGGACTAATGCCTGTTGGTGAAGATGTTAAGCAAGATGAGGAATTAGACGAAAGGAATACAAATTTATTTTGGATTTGGTATCCTAGCATTAGAGAAGTTCTTCACGCTGCTGAAGTGTATAATGACAAAAATAATGCTACTAGAATATCTTTTGATCAACTACTAGTTTCTAGAAGATTCAACTCATACATTTATAAAGAAGATAACATGTATGGTAATAGATTTATAAAAGATTACAAAAAACCTGGTCTAGAGTCTATTTTAGAATCTGAGAGAATTAAAAAAGAAATTCTTGATTTTGAGCAAGATATGTGGAATAGATAACACCACATTTTTCTTATAATTTTATCACCACTTTACGAATATACAGCGAACTACTTTTATTATTTATCTTCTTTTATAATTCCTTTTTTTTTATACTTAAATCAGCTTTAATCTATCTCAAAGTCATTTTTATCCCCTTTTTTTACTTAGTTAATCGTTTAATTTCATATTTTAGTAACCATAATTGTGTAGTATATCACACTATAAATCTATAATAGTTAGCAAATTATTATATGATACTAATTTTAAAAACAAAGCTTATTTAAACATTTAACCTGGTATCGCGGCATTTTAAGGAAAATTTTAATTTATTTTAATTTCTTCCTTCTTTTGTATTTATACCTAACAACTTTATCCTTTATGAAAAATTTATTATCCCTCATTTTTTTAACTACCTCATTATTTATCTATTCTAATCCGCCAGTTGACTTAACAGTTAAGGCTGTAAAGTCTATCTCTTCAATTGCTGCTCCAGTTACTAAAGCTGCGACCATTACAATTGATGAAGGTGGGTTTGTAGAAATTAATTTGTCACAATATACTGATGGAGAAGCAGATTCTTATGCACTTGTAACTCAGCCAGCTCAAAAAACTTCTAATAGCTCTTTAACTGATCAAGGAGCTGGAATATATACTTACTATCATAACGGCTCTGAAGCCCCAACTGATAAATTTACTTTTAAAGCTTCATCTGGAGATGATGTTAGTAATATTTCTACTATTACAATAGTTGTTAATAATGTAAATGATGCACCAACTGTTGCGGCAGTAGCTAAAACTGTTGACGAGGGATCTTCAGTTGAAATTATAGTTTTAGGGAAAGATGCTGAAAACGCGACTTTGTCTTATACATTTACACAACCAATTTATGGGATAGTAACTAGAGATGCTACAACAGGTCTTTTTACGTATACTCACAATGGATCTGATACTTCTAAATCAGACTCCTTTACTGTAACTGCATTTGAGGTGCAAACTACTAACAATGATAATCCTTTGACTGGGACTGGTACAGTGTCTATTTCTGTAACAGCTGTTAATGATGCCCCTACTGCAAATTCCTCTACAATTATAGTGACAGAAGGTGATTCTTCTCAAGGTGCTATTTTTGATGCTTTGGATGTTGATAGTTCAACTTTAAAAACATCAGTTACCGCTAGACCAACATATGGGAAAGTTACTTTAGATAAGAACAATTTTTTAAACTTTATTTATTCGCATGATGGTTCAGAAACTAAGGAAGATAAATTTACTTTTAATATTTCTGATGGTGCTTTAACTGCTTCTGCAATTGTTTATGTTAATGTTACTCCTTTTAATGATGCGCCAACAGTTAATGATGATACGTACTATATAGCTAATGGAGGAATTGATATAACAGATCCTTTGACAGGGTTATTAAGTAATGATGCTGATCCTGAAATGGATGAAATGACTGCTGTTATTGCAGTTGGACCAACTTTGGGTACTGCAACTATAAATCCAGACGGAACTTTTTCATATACCCCTAGCTCAGATGGTTCATCCACTTTTAATACAGATTCATTTACCTATACAGCAGCTGACAGCAGTGGAGCTACTAGTTCACCTGCAACTGTAACGGTTACTTTAGCTACTTTAATACCTAAACCCGATGCTTATACATTAAATGAAGGTGAAACTCTTCAAGTTTCAGCAGTTGATGGTTTAACTAAAAATGATATAGATACTAATAATTTTAAAATAGATAGTGTTGCTGTTGTAACTAAACCAGCTTTTGGTAATTTAACATTATCTAAAGATGGAAGTTTTTCTTATGTTCACAACGGAACTGAAAACTTACTTGATAAATTTGAATACAAGGTCACTAACTCTAACGGAGATGAATCTCAAAAGACCTTTGTTACTTTAACTATAAATAATGTCAATGATGCCCCAACATCTAGTGGAACTGCGATTAAGGTTGACGAAGGGAATAGTGTAGCTTTTAATTTTGCTTATAATGATAGTGATACGGACTTAGTAAAAATTGTTTTTGGATATGGTGATGTTGCACCAACAAACGGGAATGTTGTAGCTGGTGATGACAATGTTAACGGAAGTGTTAGATACATACACAATGGCGGAGAAACAACAACGGATACTTTTAAATATTCTGTTTCAGATGGTGAGTTTACAACAGAATTAGTTTCGGTTACTGTATCTATTAGCCCTGTCAATGATTTACCTTTAGCAATCAATAAAAGTGTTTCAACTACTGAGGGTGGTACTATAAATACTTTGCCTTTTGAAGGTACTGATGTAGAAACAGCTAATAACGAACTTAAATTTAAATTATCAACTGCTCCGGCTCACGGAAAAGTAACACAGAATTCGAGTTCAGGTGTTTTTTCTTACACTCACGATGGTTCAGAATCTACAACAGATACATTTACCTATAAAGCAACAGATGGGACTGATTTTGGTCCTGAGGCAACAGTTACAGTTGCTATTCAATCTGTAAATTCTTCACCTGTTACAACTGCTGTTAATTTAACAGCAGATGAAGGAGGTACTTCCGCTGATTTTGATTTAATTAATAGTTCTTCTGATGCTGATAATTCAGCTGGAGATTTAACTTATTCATTAGTGTCAAGTGCAACTAATGGATCTGTTGCTTTAAGTGGGTCATCTATAGTTTATACTCACAACGGAGGAGAAACTACATCTGATTCATTTACTTACAAGGTAAATGATGGAAATTCTGATAGTAATATTTCAACTGTGAAAGTAACAGTTAACGCTGTAAATGACGCGCCAACAATAACAGCATCTACCTCAACGTTAGATGAAAAAGATAAAATTGAAATTACAATTAACGGAGCTGATGTTGATTCAAGCGAATTAATCTATAGCTTAACTACTGCTCCAACAGCAGGAATTTTAAACGATTCATCTGGTGTAGAGCTTGCAGATGGAAGTACATTATCTGGTAATGTAGTAACCTATACTCATACTGCCTCACTAAGTGGAACTGATCCAGGTGCAGATAGTTTTATTGTCTCGGTTAGTGATGGCAAAGCTTCTAGTGCAAATACAACGATGCCAATTGTAGTAAATAATATTGTTGAGGGTCTACCTCAAATTATTTTAGAAGCTAGTTCTAGCTCTGTTACTGAAGCTAAAGGGACAGTAACTATAACAGCGAGTTTAGTTAGTAATGGATTTTATTCTAATAAAAGAGATATGGATGCTGTAGCTGTTTCTGCTAATGCAACCAATTCATTAGGCTATGTGTATTTAGGAGAATATCTTGGACATAAATACTATTTAAAACAAAGCCAAGGAGTTTACAGTACAGCTAAGAGTGATGCTCTTTCTAAAGGAGGTTATTTGGTTACTCTTGAAACTGAGGCTGAAGAAACATGGGTAAAGGGCAAATTAAACCCATCTAATACTGATTTTGATGAGAATTTTTGGATGGGACTGAATTATAAATTAACTGGAGATGCATGGAAGTGGATCAATGGTTCAACATACAGTGCAACGGAAGGTTCATCTACTAGATGGCAAGATGGTTCTTTCCCTGCTGACCAAGAAAATCAAAAAGCAGCACACATGTACAGAACTGATAGTGGGTGGAGAAACCAATCAGAAACTGGTTATGCTCAGGGATATATTATTGAATTTGATAACAATGTAACTGCTACTGCTGCTACACCAATTGGTCTTACAATTGGAGGAACTGCTACAAATGCTAATGGTGACTCTACTAATGACACTGGAGATGACTGGACTATAGCTGCAAGTTCATTAACCATTGCTAATGGAGCTTCAACAGCTTCAACGACTATAACTATAATTAATGATACTTCTGCTGAAGATGTAGAAACAATTATCCTTACAGCTACCTCATCAAATACAGCTGTTGCTGGAGTTAAGGGGAGTTTAAAGTCAGCTACGGTTACTATTTTAGATGATGAGCCGGCGACCGTTACTCTTAGCACTCCTTCTAGTCAAGTTATCTACACAGAAGGAACGGATGCTGCTGTTAATATAACAGCAACTTTAGATTATGCAAAAGGGTTTGATACTAGTGTAGGATTAACTGTCTCAGGGACCGCTTTATCAGGAGTTGATTATACAGCTAATGACGATGGTTTCGTTAGTGATATTTCTTTTTCAGGACTTGAAGGTAAAGGTGCCTATGGATTAGTCACTGATTCTGGCGGAAATTATTATGTTGGTATTGAAAGAAAAATATATAAAAGAGCAGCTTCAAATGGAGCCGTTACTGTTGTTGCTGGAGATGGTAACTATGGTGATTTTTCTACTTCTCCAAGTACTGGTTCAGGTGCTCGATTCAAAGAAATAAGAGACATGGACATCGATAGCTCTAATAAAGTATATTTCATTGATCAAAATGCTATAAGAGCTTATGATCCTAGTAATAACCGTATTTATTATATAGCTGGTGGTAATGACTGGAGTGAGTATATGGTGCCTAGTGGCAACGCAAGTGCTGTCATTTCTACAGATGCTAGATTTAGATATCCAAAAGGAATTACTGTCAATCCTGCTGGAACTATAATTTATGTAACTGACGAAAATGTTATTAGAAAAATATATACCACCGATAGTGATAACTTATTTACTAACTCTTCAACAGATGATTTAGCTAAAATAAAAGTTGTGAATGTTGCCAATGTTAATAATGAGTGGTGTTACGAAGAAGACTGTTTCGTTGATCCTAAAGCATTAGATTTTGATAGTAATGGAGATCTTGTAATTGCTGATAGTCAAGGATTAAAAAAATTCACAGTTGGTTCACAATCTAGTGATCCTCAAATAACAACTCTTGTTTCTAAAGGTTGGGATGAAAAGTATGGTTTAGTTATCGATTCATCTAATAATATTTATTTCAGTAGTTCAACTGAAAATTATATATATAAATATTCTTCAACTGGGGTCTTATCACAAGTTGTAGATTCAGGTTTTGAGGGAGGTAATGTGGGAGGTTCTTTAGCAAATGCTAAAATTACTTCACCAATGGATCTTGCTCTTACAGCATCTGGAGGATTATCATTTATTCAACAAGGTGATTTTAAGGTAAGAAATATTGATTTTGCTTCAAAGATCAGAATACCTGCTGGCTCAACAACAGGAACCTATACATTAACTATTAAAGATGAATCGTTTTATGAAACTGATGAAACTATTTTAATAGTTGCTTCAGGTGGTAGTTCGGCAACAATCGACACGGATAACTTATTTACAGTTGGTTCTACGGACTATGTGACTTTTGATAGTACTACACCTAAATCAGATAACGCAACTGATGGAACAAATGGTCTTATACTTAAAAGTGAGGATCTTGCTCCTAAAGTAGCCATTAGTGTTAGTAGCTCAACTATCTCAGAAGCTTCTGGAGTCTCTACTGTTTCTTTTCAAATTGGTGGAGCTTCTGAATCTGGAAGTAAATCTGACATGGATGATGGTGCAAAATCTGATTTCCCTTACATAGGAAAATTTGAAGAACATAAATATTATCTAGCTCAAGAATGGCTTTCTTGGTCAGAGGCTAAAGATTTAGCAACTGAGCTTGGAGGGTATCTTTTAACTATTAATACTGAGGCTGAAAACACTTGGGTTGTAAATAATATTGGAGAAGATTATAAATGGGACGAATACTGGCTTGGGTTAAATGACATAAGCGAAGAAGGAACATTTGTTTGGGATAATGGAAGTGAGTCTACTTATTCAAACTGGTTCCAAGGGGAACCTAATAATGGAGGTGATGAAGATGTTGTTGCATTCAATGCTTATGAAGGTAAGTGGAATGATCTACCTGCACATGATGGTAGATTCTTTATTATTGAATTTAGTGGAACGGTTTCATCTAAAGCAATTACGATTCCATATCTAGTGACAAAATCCACTGGATTTGACGATGGGGATGCAGCTTATACAGATTCTGGAAATGCAGTTATTCCTGCAGGACAATCTAAAGTAGATATTACAGTTACTGCAACTCAAGATACTGATAATGAAATTACAGAAACATTAACTTATACTATTCAAGATAATATTACAGATGGTATTTACGATGCGGCAAATTCTGTAGCTTCTGTAAGTATTATAGATGATGAAGCTCCTGTAGTTTCGTGGGATAAAAGTGCGGCTAGTTTTTCTGAAAATGGAGGCTCTGTCACAATAACAGCAACCATAACAGACAATAAAATAAAAGCTAATAATAGTAAACTTAATTTAACTTTTACAGATGTACTAGCAACTTTAGGAGAGGATTACAGTATAGCCGAATTAGAAACTGTATCCACTTTAGCTGGAGGTTCCTCTGGATTTAAAGATGGAAAGGGTGCTGACGCGAAATTTAAAGATCCATCAAGAGTAACATCTGATAGTGCTGGAAATATATATGTAGCTGATTCAGAAAACAATGTAATTAGAAAAATTAGTTCTAGTGGAGAAGTAACAACTTTTGCTGGAAATGGTGAAATGGATTGGGAAAGAAAATCTGGAAATAAAATGGAAGTAGGTTTTGCTTATCCTCATGCTTTAGCCTGGAATAATGCAGGTACTGAACTCTTTATTATTGAGGGATATTCTAATAGAATTTCAAAAATTGATGCTTCAGGAAATGTTTCTTTAGTTTCTGGAAACGGAAATTACGGATATAATAATGGAGACAAGGATCAAACAGAGTTTAATGGACCACGTGGTCTAGCGTTTGATAGTGCTGGTATATTATATGTTGCTGATGCGCAAAAAATAAGAAAATTAACAGACGATGGTGCAGGAAACTGGACTTCTTCGGATTTTGTTGGTACAGGTGAGTGGGGACAAGATGATGGACAAGGATCTGAAGCTTCATTTACGAATGTTAACGATATAGTTATTCATAAACCTTCTAGTGGAGATATTATTTATGCTGCTGATGAAAATAAGATTAGAAAAATAACTTTATCTGGTGAGGTTACGACTTACGCAAATCCTAATGATAGTTGGGGAGATAATGATGGAACCCTTGCTTCTGCAAGTTTCGAATATATTTCTTCTTTAGCTTTAGAGACTTCAAGTTCTACAGTAAGTTTATACGTAATTGATGAAGATAGAATTAGAAGAGTTTCTAGCGAGGGAGTTGAAACTTTAGCTGGTGGATCTTCAGGTTATCAAGATGGTGCTTTTAGTTCTGCTAAATTTTCTAAACCTAGAGGAATTGTTATCACAAGTAATGGTATTTATATTTCGGATACTGGAAATCATAGAATTAGAAATATTGATTTAACACCATCAATAACTATTCAAGCTGGATCTAGTACAGGATCTATTACCATAAACGGTATAAATGATCAGTATTATGAAAGTGTTGAAACATTTACTGTTTCAGTTGGATCCTCAAGTTTTATTGATTCTAATAGTACTTTTACAGCTATTCCAATGGAAATTACAAGTGATGATAACCCTCCAATAATTAAGTTATCTGCCCTTGGTGAAATAGTTGACGAAGGAGCTGGAACGGCACTGTTAGTTGTTAGTTTGGCTGATTCTTTTTCAAGTGCGAAATCTGATATGAATCCGTCTGATAGAGCTGATTTCTTTTACTTAGGTGAATATAACGGATCTAAATACTACAGCTCTAAGAATGATCAAGATGGAAGAAAATCTTACTCTCAAGCTTTATCTTCTGCAAGTAGTTTAGGAGGACAATTAGCGGTTGTTACATCTGCTGGTGAAAATGACTTTATTACAAATAAACTTTATGAAGAAGATCCAGAATACAACATGGATAATAATGCATGGTTAGATCACTGGATCGGTCATTCATATAATTCTGATAATTCTAGCTGGGTTTGGACTAATAATGCTCAAAGTGATTATACTAACTGGGGATGGGAATATAACCCAGACTATATAGATATGTATTATTCTAAAATCCGTTATGAAGGATTATGGTTTAATTCTCAAAGCGATTGGGACTCACAATATATTATAGAATTCTCGTCTGCTGTTTCTGACATAGATGCAAATGCTGTCATCACTTTTAGTGGAGATGCAGCTATAGATGGAACAGATTATACGACAAGTATAGGAGCTCCTGATGCTGCTAGAACAGTGACTATTGCTGCTGGTCAATCAAGTGCTGTTATTACAGTTACCGGAGTTGAGGATACTGTTGATGAAGCTATAGAGAGCATTATTGCTACAATGACACTTCCTGATACGGGGGCTAATTCAATTTTAGCAGTAGACTCTGATAATAATGTGGTTGCCAACACAGCTTCACTTCTTGTTAGTGACAATGAATTGCCTGCTGTTTCATTTGCTGTAGCTACATCTACTATAGGTGAAGTTTCAACAGATGTATTAACAACTTCTACTACGTTAACGGCTTCTATAGTTAACGCAAAATTAAACCCTGTAAATATTTCTGTAGACTTCACGAATTCTGGAGCTGGAATTGCCGTTTTTGGCAATGACTTTGGATCGGATGATTTAAATAGAGTAACAACTGTTGCAGGTGATGGAAATGAAGGATTCTTAGATGGTGACTCTGATGAAGCACAATTCTCGAGAAGTTTAGGTAATATCGACGTGGATTCTTCGGGTAATGTTTATGTTGCTGATACCGAGAATTATGTAATTAGGAAAATAAGCACTAGCCAAGAGGTCTCTACTTTTGCAGGAACAGGATATGGTTCAGGACCTCTAGGAGATTTTGAGTCTACTGATGGCGATAAATTAGATAGATCTTTAAGTGGTCCAACTTCTGTTAAGTTTGATAATAACGGAGATATGTTCATAGTTGAAGCATGGGCTCATCAAATTTCAAAAGTAACAATGAGTTCAGGTATTTTATCTAGATATATTGGAATTAGAGAAAATCAAGGAGATTCCGATGGAACTTTGAGTGAAGCTAAGTTCAGTTATCCAACTGACATTGCTTTTGACTCAGATAATAATATGTACGTATTAGATAGTGAAAATTCAAAAATCAAAAAAGTTGATGCTGCTACTAGAGTTGTAACAACTATAGCTGGTAGTGGAAACAGAGGACAGGAAGATGGGGATGCATTACAAGCAGAATTTTCTTCTATGAATGGAATTGTAATAGATTCAGCTAATAACATTTATGTGACTAATGAGCAAAGAATAAGAAAAATATCTGCTGATTTAACAACTGTATCTACTATAGCTGGAGATTGGCAGGATTATACAGATGGATATGGAAGAAACGCAAGTTTTGCTCAACCTTCTGGATTAGCAATTGATTCAAATGATAATATCTATGTAGCTGATTTAAATAATTCAAGAATTAGAAAAATTTCAGATATTACTGGACAAGTTCAAGTTACAACTGTAGCTGGATCAGGTGAGTATGACTCTACAGATGGAATATCTGAAGAGGCTTCATTTAAAGCCCCTAAAAATATAGGATTTGGATCGGGAGCATTATATGTAGTTGATTCTGAAGATAATAAAGTAAGAAAAGTTCAATTGACTCCAAATATGACCATTGCTCCTGGACAGTTATCATCTACTTATAATATTAAGTCGATTAATGATGCTGTTTATGAAACTGACGAAACAATTAGAATAACTTCTTCTACTATAACTGGAGGAACTTTAGCTTCTTCTGATCCTATAGATGTGATTCTTAGTAGTGACGAGTTAACTCCAAAAGTAATTCTTAGTTCAGATGGTTTAGTTCTAAATGAAGCTGATGGTACAGTTACTTTAACAGTTTCATTAGTAGATGCAGCAGGTGCTTCAAGCAACTGGGGAAGTACTGACTTACCTAACTCTGCCTCAAGTGATTATGAGTTTATGGGTGAGTTTGAGGGTCATAAATATTATTTCTCAAAATTCAGTCAGACTTGGGACATAGCTAATAAAAATGCCTTAGATCTAGGTGCACAACTATTAGTTATTGAAAGTGAACAAGAGAATGAATTTGTTTCTTCAATTATGATTAACAATGGAACATGGCTTGGTACCAAGAGAAATCAGGGAGATGCTGCTTGGACTAATGTTTATGGAAATCTTGTTTATGAAAATTTTGAAGATGATATTCTTACAAACGGATATGGAGCTGCTGTTACTTATGGTAACTGGTGGTACGATGAAAATCCAGAAAACTATAGAAATTATATAATTGAGTATGGACCTGTAACAAGTTCTGAGTTGCCTTCAACAGTAAACCTGGTGTTTAGTGATCTGGGAACTGCAACTAAAGGAGATACGGCAGATGGAACGGCTGATTATAAAGCTCAAGCTGAATCAGTTACTATTGCTGCTGGAGCTCAAAGTGCTTCTGTTACTTTAACAGGTTTACAAGATGTTAATGAAGAACTTATTGAAAACATATTAGTTTCAATTGCTCTTCCAGAGAGTCCAACAGTCAATTTAGGATCTGAAATTTCTTTAGATATAAAAATTAGTGATGATGAAGCACCTGTTGTAACATTTTTAACTACAGATGCTGCAGGAACACCTATTACCTCGGTTCCAGAAAATTCTGGTACGGTTGTATTAACTGCTAATCTCTCTAATCCTAAACTTGAACCAACTACTATTTCTGTTGGTTTAACAGGGACATCAACTCCTCTTTTAGATTATACGATCTCTTCTATTTATAAGTATGATAACTTTATAGGTGAAACAGATAATCCAGGGACAGCTGATGGTATAGGTGCTGCTGCGAGATTTGTAAGACCTTACAGTATTATTGAATATAGTCTTATTGATGATGGTAGAGAAGGTGAAGCTGGATTCTTAATTTCTGACGAAGATTCTCATTTAATTAAATGGGTATCTAAAAGTGGTGAGGTTGAAAAAGTTATTGGATCTGCTTATAATTGTGGAAATCCAGAAGGTGATAGTGATGAAGCTAAAATATGTCAGCCTCGTCAAATTGCTGCGGACCCAAGTGGAAATATATACTGGTATCAAGGAAGGAGAATATATATCCTTAATGCGGCTGACGGTCAAGTTTATATGATTTTAAATGGTGATGCCGATGGTTCTATTGGATATATTGGTGGAATTGCCGTTCATAACTCAGAAATTTATTTCTCAGATAGAGAACAACATACTATTTCTAAACTTACTTGGAATGGTGCTGGATTTGATAGATCATTAGTTGCCGGAGTAAAAGATAGTGGAAAAGAATGGAGCTTAGATAATTTTGATACGGTTTCTGCTTCAGAAGCTTCTTTAGTAAATCCTTCTTACTTAACTGTCGATGCAGCAAGAAATAGAATTATTGTAAATAGTGGGACATTTGATTATCAAAGTGATGGGTACTCTCGTGCAAAAATTCAAATACTTGATCTTTCGACTAATACAGTTTCATTACTTAAAAATTCTTGGGAGTTTTATTATAATGCTTCGGGAGGTAGACATCCAGCATTTGGAATGCCAGGAATTGATAACAATGGAAGTTTATACATTCCAATTTCAAATTATGTTGATATTGTCGCTAAAGTATCCTTTAACGCTGATGGGGTAGACTTTGTTGTAAATACGCTTTTTGATGAATCTATCGGATCACCATCATCTGTTGTTGTTTCAGGAGGTTCTGCATATGTAGTTAACAGAGGGAAATCTACAATTGGTAAAATTGGATTGAGTGCAACTATTGAAATTCCTGCGATGCAGACAACTAATAATATTATTTTCTCAACATTTAAAGATCCTTATTTTGAGGAGGATGAAATAATGGATATTAATGTTGCTGGAATGGATAACGGTAAAACTACCGATGATGTCACAGATATTTCGGAAGTGACAATAGTAGAAGCTACTAGATTAACTTTAGTAGAGGATGCGCCATTTGATGGTGTTGAAGACGGTAAAGTTAGCTGGGGTGATTATGATCAAGATGGCGATATGGATTTAGCCTTAATGGGACAGTCTAGTACAGGTACTATTACTAATGTTTACATTAATAACAACGGAACATTTGCAAATACTAATCAAAATTTCACTAAATACATAGGAGGTGATATTGAGTTTGTTGATGTTAATCAAGATGGTTGGTTAGATGTCGCTGTAACTGGAAACTCACCTGAAGGCAGAAAATCTGAACTTTACATTAATCAAGAAGGTGCTTTCTTTGAGTTAATGGAAGATTATCAAGTAATAGGATTGTCTCAAAGTGATATGGAATGGAGTGATTTAGATAATGATGGAGATCCTGATTTAATTATTTCAGGTATTGATTCAAGTAATAATTTCCAAACGTATTATTACACTAATCTTGGTAATTTCGAATTCTTAAATGAGTTCTTATTTGGAGATGTTGGAGTTATTAACGGAGAAATTGATATCGTTGATGCTGATCAAGATGGAGATAATGATTTATTTACTAACGGAACTGGAGGATCTATTGGCAATCAATTTGTTTGGAGAAATAGTTTCACAAACACGTATTATAGAGATGATTATGATGAGCAATCAGATGATGGTGGTAATTCATTTAATGTAGGTGTTGGGTTAGTTGATGGAAACACAATTTATGCAGATATTGACGGAGATGGTGAATTAGATTTCTTAACTATGGGTTATGAGGATTCTAGTAAATCATCTGTTAAAATCTATAGTAATCTAAATGCTTTATCTGGTCTTTCTACATTAAAGAATGTTGATTTTGATTTTGCAGATTATAATAATGATGGACAGAGTGATTTAATTATTGCTGGTGAAGATCCTAGTACTGGTCAAGCTGTTACAAAACTATTCACAACTTTCCCTGCATACTTTGGAGATACTTATGGAATAGTTGAATCTGACTTAAATGTGCAAGGACTTAGAGAAAGTAGTACAGACTGGATTGATTATGATAATGACGGAGATTTAGATCTTTTCTTAACTGGTTTAGATGATAGTGGACAAGCTAAAGCGATTTTATATAAAGCGGAAAACACTAATAACTTAAACACAGCTCCAGGCAAGGTTACAAACCTTACTGCTACATCCGATAATAACGGTGCAGTATCGTTTGATTGGGATGTGCCAACTGATAACATATCTACACAATTTAGATACGATATGAAGATCGGAACAACATCTGGAGGAACTGATGTTATGTATGCTAATGCTAATGCTACTACAGGTTCTACTTTGATTAATATTCCTTCTTTATCGACACTTAATGAAAAAGATGTTATTTTAAATCCGGGAACTTACTATGCTTCTGTTCAAGCGATTGATGGAGGTAATAGAGGAGGTCTTTTCTCAGATGAAATTGTTTTCACTCTTGATTACGAATGGAAACTTTTAAATCTAGGGGGTATAATAGATAGACAATTAAGACCTTCAGCATCTTCACAATTAGGATTCTTAGATATTGATGGTGATGGAGATAAGGATTTAATTAGTACTAATGTTGGGATGGACGCTAATCCTAATGTGGATGGACTTGAAATTCCTCAAGCACCAATTAATATTTATGTTTTTGATAATGAAGTCTTTGTCCCAGTAAGAACTTATTTTGGGAATGGAGAATCTTCATTTGAATTCGGAGATTTCAATAAAGATGGTCAAAATGATGTAATTGTTGCGGTTGAAGAAAATGGAGGTACTAGAGTTCATATGTTATTGAACACTAGAAAAGCTGATGACGACAGCCCACTTGATTACAGAGATTATTTTGAAGAGTATAATCCATTTATTGATCAAGCAAATCTTTTAGAAAGTGTATACAATATCAAGTTTGCAATTAAAGATTTAGATAATGATGGTTTAGTTGAAATAATTGCTGCTGGACAATCTTCTAAAATATCCTCTGAAGCAACTACAATAATGGCGATGGTTTCAGTTGTTCCTAAAGAAGGAAGTGAATCAGTTGGTTTCAACGACTTTGAACTTACTGAAGCGGTTAGTGTTGTAGATGAGAGTAAACTTAATAACTTAAGTTTTGCATCATATGACTTTGGAGATGTTGATAATGATGGAGATTTTGATTTCTTAATCTCAGGTTATTCTTTTGATGGATACAAGACTATTCTTTTTGAAAATAAAAGAAAAGTAGATGAGAATGATGTTGTTGTTCAACCTATAGAAGTTTATTTTGAAGAAAAAGCGAATGATTTCGTTTCTGTTAAGCAAGGAACAACTGATTTTGTTGACTTTAACTCTGATGGAAAACTTGACGTACTGTTTAGTGGTCAATCCGCCTCAGGTGATATAGTTAAAGCATATAAAAACGATGAAGGTACCTTTACTGATATTAACGTTGGCCTTCCTGCTGTAAGAGATGGTAGGTTTGTTTTCGGAGATTTTGATAGTAATGGATATAATGACGTTGTTTATTCTGGAACAGTTAGTGGTCAAGGTAAGGTTACTAAGATGGCTGTTTGGGCTCCTGAAACAAATGTAATGGTAGATGATGTTTATAATCTGTCGGCTTATATAGATGCTAATATCGGAGTTGCTGATTTTGATGGTGATTTAGATGCAGATTTAGTTATCACTGGAAAAAATAAATACGTTACTGACTCAAGTGAATATATTTCTGATGTATTTATTAATGTTAGAGGTTTTGCAGGTCCAGCAGATAATAGTGGAGGTATTGCTAACGATGGTAAAGGAAATGATTATAGAGAGGGTAAACCATTGAAAAAAGCAGTTGGTGTTAAAAAGGTATATGGTTTAAATGCAAGACCAAACGCACCAACAACCGTAACTTTCCAAAGACAAAGATTAGGTATTGCTAGAACTGACGATTCAGGAAATAAAACATCTAAAAGATTTGGAGCAGCTGCTGATGAAGATCCAACTTTGTTTGAACTGACAATTAATTGGGATGGGGCAACTGATACAGACGCTGATGGTTTAAAAACACCGGATGAAGGTCTTACTTATTCCATTAGAGTTGGAACAACTAAAGGAGGTGAAGAAATATTATCTAGTGGAGCGGATGCTGACGGTGTTAAAACTGCAGCAGATGCAGGTAATGCTGAAAACAATACTTCTTGGAAAATAAGTGTTCCTGTAGGGAAATATTATGTGGCTATTCAATCTATAGATGGTAGTTTCATTGGATCTGAGTTTAGTACAGAATCTGAAATTGATGTTACTGCTGCCAATAAGCTTGGAGATTCTAACGGAGATGATGGTATTAATATCTTAGATTTAACAACTAATTTAGATTACATCTTAGGAAATGATCCTAAAATATTTGTTAAAGAAGTTGCTGATGTTAATGGCGATGGATTAATTAATGTTGTTGATATTTCAGCTATAGTAAGTCTAATCTTAGCCGGAGATGCAGGAGTAGCTAGAGGTTCTAACTACGATCCATATGATTGGGAATATTTCTCAAGTAAACCTGTTGGAGATGCTAGTTTAGTTTATACTCGAGATAGAGTTTACTTAGAAAACGATAAGGATGTAACTTCATTACAGTTCTCAATTGATTCTACTGTTCAATACGAACTTTCGGAAGAACTTGATAACATGACTGTTGTAACTTTTGTTGAAGGAAATAAAAGAAACTTCCTGATATATAGCTACAATAATCAGCCAATTAATGAATTAACTAATGTGATATTTGATTATTTAGATATTAATGATAACGATAAATTTGAAATCGGCGATTTAAAAGCTGGTACTACAGATGGACTATCATTAAGTCTTAAATATTCAGATGAGAGATTCTTTGATTCTTCTGACAGTTCAGTGAAAATGTATCCGAACCCAGCGAGTTCAAATGTTAATTTATTAACTGATATCACTAAAGAAGTTGAATCTTTAGATGTGAATATTTACAACATCTTAGGAGTTTCAGTTTATCAAATTTCTATGGATTCCATGGGAAGATTAAATGATATGGATGTTTCAATGTTAGCATCTGGACTTTATACTGTTCAAGTAAGAATGATAACTAAAGACAATGAAGAAGTAATAAGTGTTCATAAGCTAATTAAGAAATAAGGATTTATGAAAAGACTCATACAAGTATTCGTTCTCCTTTTAGGAGTGTCGTTATATAGCCAAGATACCCTGTCCGTTAAGGATGGGGCGTATGGCTTTGACAAAGATTTCAACCTAGATTTACATATCACTACTGCAACTGGGATAAAAGCCTTGCAATTTGATATTAAATATGATGGTACGAATTTTAATTACAAATCCCAGTACGCTTTAGTTAAAGAAAGATTAGGGGGAGAGGATTCAGATCATGTAATTACAGTCAAAGAAGTTGTCAGCGGTACAGTTAGAGTTCTTATTTACTCACCTTCTAATAAATTAATTCCAACGGGTGCAGGAAAGTTATTGAGTGTTGATTTCCATTCTGGAAATAATTATGGATATTTTGATTTTCAGGTTGCTAGTGTTGTTGCTTCTAAAGAAGATAATACTAATTTAAATTTAAAATTAGAAAAAGGCGTCATTACTGTTTTAGCACCAAGTTTTGGATTTTCATCTAAAGCTATTGCTTTTGGAAGCATTTATAAAGGAGCAGTAGCAGATAAAGATTTTGCTTTGAAAAACATAGGAACAGACACTTTGACTGTTAGTTTGGAAAAAGATGAGTTAACTAAATTTGCCTTGACTGACTTTGACACTAAAACAACTGTGATCACTTGGCCTCAAAAAATATATCCGGGATCAGAGCTTAAGATTAATGCAAGATTTGATTCTTCAGTAAATGGAATATTTAGTGAAAAATTATCACTTAAAACCAATGACCCAAAGTCTGAAGCTAATAAAGTGGAAGAATTTATTTTTTCTGCCAAAGCTTATAATGATAATAGAATAACTGTTGAATCAAGTGTTGACGCTTATAATAAACAGTCCTCTGACATTAAAGTATCTATTAATGGAGATGAAGATGTTACGAGTTTTCAGTTTGATATAACTCCTCAAGACTCTAAAATCGATTTTGTTAGTAGTAGTGCTGCGTTATTAAAGTCTGGAACAGATCATGTAATTAGTTCAAATATAATAACGGACTCTGAGACCGGAGTAAAATCACTAAGAGTTGTTGTTTATTCTCCAAGTAATGAGTTGTTTACTCAACCCGTTGGAGAAGTTGTTAAGTTTTCAATACGTCCAGATAAAATTGTAATACCTGCGCTTTATTCTATTAATATGAGTAATTCAGTTTTAACTAATAAAGATTTGACTAATGTTGTTTCTGAATCTGAAAATGGAAGTATTAATTTAATAACTGGAAAATTAGCCTTTGACTCACCTGTTAGTGGAGATGATACTAAGCGAGAATATGCTTTAGATTTAGGGGAATTAAATCGAAATAGTTACAATGAAAAAAGTATTTCTTACACCAATAGTGGTAATAAAAAGCTTATTGTAAGCGGAGTTTCAAGTAGCAATCCTGACATTTCAATAACCGGAACTTTTCCAGTGGAATCCGATGCAAATGGAAAGACTACTCAAAATTTCACAATTATTCCATCTGGATCATCTGATGATTTTGATGCTTATATAAAGTTTACTCATGATGGAGGATCTGAAATTGATTCTGTTTTAATTACAGCATCTTTAGTTAATAGAAATAAAATAGTCATTAGAAATACAAATGTTTCTAAGGCTATTACCAATACAGTTCCTGTTTCAATGCTTAATTCTAATGAAATAAAAGGAATGCAGTTTGATTTAACTCTTCCAAAGGAAACGAAATCTTTTACGTGGACTTTGTCAGCTGATTCTAACGATGATTTTCTTTTTAAAGAGATAGGTGATGCTAAAGATCCAGGCATTACTCATTACGTTGGAGATGAAATAAATTTCATAAATAATGCCGGATCTACTCACCCATTATATATTGTTACTGGCTTTAATGCTGACGGTGGATATGATTCGACTAAACAATTAGCTGGTGTTACAAATCAAGGTACTACATCAGGTACTGTTAAAGTGGATTTATCTGAAGTTGCTCCAGGAACTTATTATTATATATGTGGAAATCATAAGTCAATGCAAGGTCAGATAGTAGTTTTACCTAAATTTTCTATTTCTGCTAATTCTACTAATTTAATTGCTGATAGGTCTACGGATTTTATTTTAACTCAATCAACTTTAGGGGCTAGAAAATATAGATTTTTAATATATTCAAATTCAAATTCATTATTTACAGGAAACAGAGGAAATATAATTAATTTACCTTTATCAATTGCTTCTATTTCAAATTCAGCTATGGATATTGCTGATGGATCTTATGATTTGGTACTTGATAATATTATTATTTCAGGAAAAGATAACTCTAACGTTTCTACTAAAATTACAACAACTAGTGTAATTATAATCGGTGGCACAAATGATTTTAATCCTGTAATTACTCCAAACCAAAGTCCTAGTTTAAAAGAAAACTCATCTGCTCTTACTTATTTTTATAAGATTAAGGCAACTGATGCAGATGAAGATAGTTATGTAGATGATTTTAAAATTGTATCTGGGAATGATGATGGTATTTTTGGTGTAATTCCTGAAACAGGAGAGCTTTATGTAGCTAAGCCGGTGATTGATTATGAAACGAAATCTTCGTATTCCTTAGGAGTTACTGTTTCTGATGGAACTAAAACTAGTGCTGAAGAAGCTATTGTAATAAAAATAACTGATGATCCAAATGCTTTTGTTGTAAATAATTTTACAGTTAAGATTTTTTCAAGCAGTGGAAAAAAAGGAATTTCAAATGATTCAGACATAAGAACAACAGCTGCCGCTGCCGGAGATGTTTTTATATATGAGTTGAAAGGTGGAAGTGATAAAGATTTATTTACTATTGATTCTTCAACAGGTAAGTTAACTTTTAATGCTGCACCAACCTTTTCAAGTCCAAGTGATTCTAACAAGGATAATCTTTATGAACTTTCTATTAAATCTTTAGTGATTGATGATACTTCTGAAAGTTTTCCTGTGATAACATCAGAAAAAACAGTCTCAATTGCAGAGAATAGCATAGATGCTTTAACAGTTTCATCAATATTGTCTTCTAGTGGAAGTGATATCGATGGAGATGGTATTGTGGACTCATTAGATAACTGTCCTAATACTGCAAACTCTAATCAAAGAGATTCTGATTCAAATGGTGAGGGCGATGTTTGTGAGGATTCAGATGGTGATGGTGTTTTAGATTATAAAGATGTCTGTCCTTATATTCCAAATGCAGATCAAAAAGATTCTGATTTTGACGGAGTAGGTGATGTTTGTGACGATTCAGACGGAGATGGGATTTATGATCCTAGCGATAATTGCCCAGCTACATCTAACTCTGATCAATCAGACATAGATGGGGACGGAATAGGTGATGTATGTGATAGTGACACAGATGGGGATGGAATTAATAATGCTAGTGATAATTGCCCTACTATAGCTAATTCTGATCAGGCCGATTCGGATGGAGATGGAATTGGTGACCTTTGCGATGATAACGATGGGGATGGTATAATAAATTCTTTAGATAATTGCCCAGATATTGCCAATTCGGATCAATTAGATTCAGATGGAGATGGAATAGGCGATGTTTGTGATAATGATAATGATAATGACACGATACTTAATGATGTAGATAATTGCCCTTCAATAGCAAACACCGATCAAGCAGATTTAGATGGAGATGGAATAGGCGATGTTTGTGATGACGATAAAGACGGAGATACGATACTTAATGATGTAGATAATTGCCCTTCAATAGCAAACACCGATCAAGCAGATTTAGATGGAGATGGAATAGG
>ENA-OSJC01000951-OSJC01000951.1-marine-metagenome-genome-assembly--contig:-NODE-951-length-25851-cov-6.440560_pt1 | contig 25851 bp, 24 predicted proteins | sample MGYA00237885_ERZ534234 | MGnify/ENA primary metagenome ERZ534234 (study PRJEB26413, sample SAMN06343907) | marine metagenome | isolation source: coastal waters | place: Atlantic Ocean: West Antarctic... | reverse complement strand
TGTTATTAATGGTAGTGTTTGTCTCTGATTGGTTGAAGCTGATACCGATGGCGGCGTTAGTGTCTGTGATGATCATGGTTTCTATCGGCACATTCTCATGGCGTTCTGTTGTTGAGCTTAAAGACCACACACTCCCAACTAACGTAACCATGCTAGCAACAGTGGCGGTGGTGGTGTTTACTCACAATCTCGCAATAGGTGTTGCGGTTGGCGTGGTGCTATCGGCTCTGTTTTACGCTCATGTCAGCAAGTCAATGGTGTTTATTTCAGATGAAGTGATGACTAACGAAATACACACGGTTCATAAAGTAAAAGGGCATGTCAATAAAGACCATAATCTTATATCAAATCGAGCTGATTTAAATAATCAAATAACTAACTCATTCCACAATCAAGCCATTACAAAATATGATTTAGTTGGCTGGGGAAAGGCGGAGTTATTGGCAATAAGTGAAGATGGCTTTATTGAAGCGGTTACCAATGATGAAAGAAACTTTCTAGGAATTCAATGGCATCCAGAAAGACAACAGCAAGCATTTGACAGAAAATTAATACAAAATTTTATTAATGGAGAGTTATGAGAGTCATAATACTAGCTGCAGGACAAGGAACGAGACTTAGACCGCTAACAGATAATAAGCCAAAATGCATGGTAGAGTTATATAATAAGCCACTCATTAAGTATCAATTGGATTTATTTGAAAAATTTAACATCAAAGATATCAATATTATTACTGGATACTTAGAAGAAACAATTAACTTTGATGGTGTTAGGAAATTTTACAATTCAAAGTTTGATAGTACTAATATGGTGTCAACATTATTCTGTGCTAGTGAGCTGTTTGATGGAGAAGACGACATTCTAATATCTTATGGTGATATTGTTTATAACGACAATGTTTTTAATGCTATTCATAAATCCAATGAACAGATAAATGTAGTGGTAGATAAGAACTGGAGAGAATATTGGGAAGCTAGAATGGTTGATCCGTTGCGAGATGTTGAGACTCTCAAAATAGATGAAAATGGCAGCATTAAAGAACTTGGTAAGAAGCCACATTCTTATGAAGACATAGAGGGGCAATATATAGGACTTATCAAGATTAGAAAGGATGTGGTTAGACAAGTAAAAGACTATTATGAAAATCTAGATGAAACAGCTTTGTATGATGAAAAAGACTTCGATAATATGTATATGACAAGCTTCTTGCAAATGATAGCCGATAATATTATGCCATTAACCCCTGTGTATATTAAAGGTGGATGGATTGAAATTGATGAGCCAACTGATCTTAATTTTGGTGACTTTTTACAAAGATGAGTAAAGATAAGATGAAAACATTTAGGGATGTGTGGAGATCATCTAATACCAAGTCACATTGCGTTTACACAACTATTTTGGGAGATGCACCCGGAATTATACTTGCTTATATTATATGCAATTATACAAAAATATCAGCAAATTTCATTACATTTATGTCACTTAATCTGGGGCTATTATCTGGGATATCACTTCTCTTCAATCAGTTGAAGGTAGCCGCTATATTATTTTTATTTTCATTTATATTGGATTTGACAGATGGTAAGGTTTCAAGATTAAGAGGAACATCTTCAAACTATGGAAAGAGGCTAGATTTAGCTTCAGATAGACTGGTTCTTTTAGCTTTAAGCATGGCGTATGCTTATTATTTTATCCAGCATGATCTTTTAACTGAAATGTTATTGTTAATGTTATTTGTGTTGGAGTTTATTATTTTTGATATATTTGAGCTCACTCTTGCTTTAACAAGATGTAGAGAGCATGCTAATGGTGATTTGAAAGAAAAAATAAGGATCACTGGTAACAGAAAAGGTAGTATTTTCCTGCAAATTAGAAAATATGTGCCTTCTAGATTAATATTACTCATTTTTGTGTTTTTTATTGCACCACTAACAGATTTTTATTTAGTTTATGTGCTGTCAATTTTCGTAGTTACTTTAAGATTGGTGCACTTAATGCTTAGTTTTTTTAAAAAAACATAGTGACAAAAGTTGGATTAAAAAGTCAAACTATTAAAAAGTATTAAAAGAAGAGAAAAGGTAAATAGAATGGGTGTGCAACTTCCGCAAAAAGCCCTATTAAGCCAAACAAAAGACTAATTTTATTGCTAGCCTGTTAACACACTATCTTTACAACAGAGGATGCGATGTAACTGGTTATGATATGGACAAATGGATAGTTGAGAGTGCCAGAATAATTGCTAATATTTTAGGGGTTAAATGTAAATATAAGTCAATTGATATTGATAATGAAAAACAATTAGATGGGTTTTGATACAATTTGTTTATTTTCTGTGATTCACCATACTAAAGATATGAAAAATAATGGCAAAAAAATTGCAGCAGCTTGTGGTAGGATTATTATTGAATGTCGCTTAAAGGAAAATGGAACTAAGCCGGTTAGCAAGCACGGAAAAACAAAATGGACCAGGACTACAATATGGAATTATGATAATGAGGAAGATTTAATGACTGGATTATCTCACTTATTTCCTGGATTCAAGGTTGTGAAGAATATTGGATATGCAGATAAGAATAGAATGATATTAGAGTTACTTAAAAATAATGATTAAAAAACTTTCAAGACGACTTTTAAATTATTTTCGTCCAAAATTTATAGAAAACCTAGTCGGAAGACAAGATGAGTATCCCTTCAGAGCTCTACTATATTTTAAAACAGGATGGTTTTTAAAGAAAAAAAATAATTTAGAATACAGACACACTAATGAGTGGGAAATTATTGAGATTGTAAGAATTTTAAATACATTAGGATTTGTGGTGGATGTGATAGATAGAGGCGCTTTAAATTTCAAACCTGATGACAAATATGATTTATTTATTGGCATTGCTGCTGGTGATTCTGGCAGGTATTATAAGAAGTATGCGGAATTATTACCAAGCGCAATTAAAGTTGCATTATGTGCGGGTCCTGAGCCAAAATTAAGTGCGCAACTGGTGCGAGAACAATATGCTAGGTTTAATTTAAGATATAAATCAAATTTACCCACAATGAGGGAGCCCACGATTGATTTTGATTCTTTTGCAAAATCTTCAGATGCATTACTAGTTATTGGTGAAAAGGGCCAGTTTTGTTATGAGAGTTATCAAAGGCATAATATGCCTGTATATAATTATCTCCCTGGATGTAGCAGTGAAATAAGGTTTTTGCATCATTGGATCGAAATGCGAGATAGAACAAAGTTCATATGTTTTTCTGGCGATGGATTTATTTGCAAAGGTGTTGACCTTGTTGTTGAAGCTTTTAATCGGCACCCAGAGCTTTCTGTGCACATTTGCGGGCCTGATAGTGAACAAGGTTTTTTTGAATATTTAGGCGATACAATTAAAGAAAGTAGTAATATTCATTATGAAGGATTTGTGGAAGTTGGTAGCAAGAAGTTTGAAGATCTTGCAAAAAGCTGTAGTTTTTCAATTTTTAATACAGCTGCAGAAGGAGTTGCAACATCAGTAACATCTGTCATGATTGCAGGCTTAGTTCCAATTGTGAACTATGAGTCAGGTATAAATGTCGATCATGTAAAATTAGGAATAAAAGATAATAAAGATAGAGTTAAGTCAACAGAAGATGCTATTATAAAAGCAAGTACCCTTTCAGAGGATGATTACAAAGATGCTGTGATGAAAACAATTCTTGAGTCTGAAAAATATACACAACAATCATTTTCTACTTCATTTAAATCTTCTGTGTCAAAAATTATGCAAGATTTTTTTATAACTAATAAAAATGAGACAATATGAAAATTCTTATTGTAGCTCCACATATGGATGATGAAGTATTAGGAGTTGGCGGAACAATTGCAAAACATGTAGATAATGGAGATGAGGTTTGCGTAGTAATTGTTGCAAACAGAGTTTACAATCATTCTCTAGATCTAGAATTAGTTCGCAAGGATAGAGATAGAACAGCCAATGCAAAAAAGATATTGGGCTACAATCATGCCATTTTTCTAGGCCTTGATGATGAAAGATTAGATAGTAGAATTCAAGACATTATTATCCCATTAGAGGAAGAGTATAATAATTTTTTGCCTGAAATAGTATATTCGAACCACTTTGGAGATAATAATCAAGATCATCGCGCGGTTTTTGAAGCCGTTAGAGTGGTCACTAGGCAGGCACAAAAATCACCACCTTCAAAGGTTTTTTTGTATGAAACACCATCTTCCACTGAGCAATCTCCTCCATTGTTAAGCAATGTTTTTGTTCCAAACTATTTTGTCAATATTGATAATTTTTTGGAGCAAAAGATTATGGCTATGCAGTGTTATGAAAATGAGATAAGAGATTACCCAAATCCTCGTTCAATCAAAGGTGTGGAAAGCTACGCTCAATTTAGAGGCATTCAATCCGGGTTTCATCATGCAGAAGCATTTATGCTTATGAGACATACCTGGGCTTAAAGTGATAGTACAAATAATTTATTTTAAGAATATTGAATGAATCTTACAATTCATCAGCCTGAACATCTCCCCTGGACTGGGTTTTTTCATAAGATGATGTGTGCAGATTTGTATGTTTACTTAGACCATGTCCAATATAGGAAAGGTTATTTTCAGAATAGAAATAAAATTGTAAATAACGAAGGCAAGGAGGTTTGGACAACCATAAGCATAAAACAGGGAGGAATGCATGAGACTATATTGGATAAAGAGATAGTCAATGACCAGTATAAAAAATACATTTCTTTAATAGAGTCCTCCTATAAACATTCAAAATATTTTGATAAATATTTTGAAAAACTACGATTAATTTTCATGAATGAACATAAGAAATTAATTGATTTGAATTTAGATATTATCGATTTTTTTAGAGATGAGTTGAATATCATTACACCAACAGTTAGATCTAGTGACCTAAATATTAATAACTCAAAGTCTAAAATGAATCTTGATATTTGTTTGAAGTTAGGCGCTGATGCATTTATTGCTGGACCTTCAGGATTAGACTATCTTGATATAGAGTCATTTAATGATCAAAACATAGAACTCTTGGTTCATAATTATATTTCTCCAGTCTATCATTCGAACCACTTTTTTCCAAATTTAAGTACCTTAGATTTATTGTTTAACCAGGGTGAAAATTCAAGACAAATAATTCTAGATGCTGGCAATATTCAGAAAAATAAATAATAGAGAGAAGATATGCGTGGTAAGGCTATGTCACTGATAATGAATCAATTAAATCGAATGGGTACTGATATTAGTGGTTTAAAAGCCTTAGAGTTTTTTGCCCGAAAAGGGAATTGGCATACTTTATCTTATGCTAATAAGGTCAATAGTATTGAGGCATGGGAAATTGAAGCAAAGTTTAGTAATGATCTTATTGTAAATATTCCTCACTCGTCTATTAGAATTGGAAACTCATTTGAGATAGCAAAAGAATCCCAGTATTCTAATTTTTTTAATTTAATTGTTTTTGATAATCCGCAGGGAGTATTTGGGAAATATTGTGAGCATTTCGAGTGCTTAAAACTTACTCCAGTTTTAATCTTGCAAAGTGGAGGGCTTGTCATCTTTAATATTAATAAAACTCCTTTTAATTACGACAAAGATTCTATATGGGCAAAAAAACGAAATAAATATTACGATACAACCGATGCTTCAAAGTTAGATGCTAATTTTTTACTTAATTTTTATGAGGATAAGTTTGAATCTTTAGGTTTTAGGACTGTATTTTCATTTGAACAACAACGTAATAAAGAATATTTATCATACCTAGTGTTTAATTTGATTCCAATAGTCAAAAATAATAAGGAGATTAATTGATTAAGCTACTGTTTCAAACTAAAAATATCAAGGGTCCATCTACAATATTTAATCAAAATTTGCTTAAAGGCTTAAATGAGTTGAAGGATATTTCTATTGACTTTTACAACACAGACTATATTAATTATGATGTTGTTTTATTTATGGGGTACGATTCAGATATTAAAAAAGCAAAACAAAGCAACCCCTCAATAAAAGTAGGCATTATTGATCCAAGACCATCATTTAATATTGATTTTACCGATGTAGACTTTATATTAGCTAATGGTATTGAAATGAGAGATTATTATAGTAAATATAGTAAAAATATATTTAATTACTATATTTATCCAGAGCTAGAGTTTGTGAAAGTTAAAAAAAATAATCAAAAAGTTGTTATTGGATACCACGGTAATAAAATTCATCTTATGGCGTCTAAAGAAAGATTGATGCCAGCAATTGAATTGCTGGCCCAAAAACATAAAGTTGAATTATGGTTAATGTATGATGTTGAATCCCTTGGACAATGGAAGTATTCTAAATTAAGCGAAAACTTGCTTATAAAGCACATCCAGTGGAGTGAAGATGGGTATCATAAATATATGAGTCAGGCTGATATTGGTGTTGTTCCATCGCTAATGCCTATTAAAAATATCTCTTTAGTAAAAAAAATATCTAAAAGTATTTTTAATGTGCTTAATGAAAATTTCAGTGATTATTTTTTGAGGTTTAAAGTTACAAGTAACGTAGGTCGAGGTTTAGTTTTTGCACAATTAAAGGTTCCAGTAATAATGGATATGACTCCATCTGCTTTGCAATTTGTTTCCGATTCTGAAAATGGGTTTGTATGCTACAGTTCAGAATCATGGAGTAGTGCTCTTTTTAAATTGGCAGAAAGTGAGGATCTTAGACTAGCTATGGCAGAAAATTTATATAAAGAATTTAATTTAAATTACTCGTCTAAAGAGATCAATATAAAGCTTATGAATTTTTTGTTACATAATATAATAACTAATAACTAATGATTGCATTACCTGATGATTTCTCAGATAAGAAAGTTTGCGTTCTTGGTTTGGGCTATGTAGGACTAACACTTGCTGTAGCAATGGCAAGAGCGGGATTTAGTGTGCATGGTCTTGAAGTTCAAAAAAAGGTTATTACATCTCTAAATAAAGGCAAGGCACACTTCTGGGAAAAAAATTTAGATATTAATTTAAACCAGGCAATAAAGAATGGAAGCTTTACTTTTTCAGAAGGTTTAAATAAATCAATAGATGCCTCGGTTTATATTGTAACAGTTGGAACGCCTCTCGATAGTAATAATCTAGCTAGACTTGACATGATTAAGAATTCAGTAGAACAGATTTCAAATCATATGAATGATGGTGCATTAGTGATTTTACGTTCCACTGTAAAAATTGGTACAGCAAGAAATATTATTATTCCAATTCTTGAAGAAACAGGCAAAAATTTTGAGATCGCAGTATGTCCAGAAAGAACCTTAGAGGGCCAGGCTTTAGAAGAACTTAATAGTCTTCCACAAATTATAGGATCTGATTCACAAAGTACACTTTTTCGCGCTGGAAAGGTTTTTAACTTTTTAACTCCAACTATTTTAAGGGTTAACTCTTTAGAGACTGCTGAAGTAATAAAACTTGTTGACAATACATATAGGGACGTGATGTTTGGTTTTGCCAATGAAGTAGCAAGGTTATGTGATGCTGTTGGTATTAGTGCTCATGAGGTAATCAAGTCAGGAAAATTAGGCTATGAAAGAACTAATGTTGCATCTCCAGGACCTGTGGGTGGACCGTGTCTTGAAAAAGATCCACATATATTGGCGGAAAGTGCTAGATCATATGGCATTGATTTAGATATAACACCAGCAAGTCGTCGTGTTAACGAAAGGCAACCACTAGAGGTTGTTAATTTTATTAAAAAAACTGCTAGGTTAAAAAAAGACTTTCCTTTGCAACCAAAAATATCGTTACTTGGAATTGCATTTAAAGGAAAGCCAGAAACTAATGACCTTCGTGGAACAGTTGCTAAACCTATATTAGATCTAATTAACAAAGAATTTCCCAATTCAATACTTCAAGGTTTTGATCCAGTTGTTGAGAATAAAGATATTGAAGAATTTGGCTTAATTCCGGTAAGTACTATTAAGGAGGCTTTTGAGGGCGCCAATATAGTCATTATATTAAATAACCACCCATTGTTTAGTCAAATTACTCTAGATGAAAAAATTGGAATTATGGCTAATGATGGATTTATTTATGATTTATGGGGTTTATATAGTGGGTTAGATCATAAGGACTTATCAGGTATTTCATACTTTGCCTTGGGTAGTCAAACAGTTTAAGTATATTAAATAATAGTTAATTGAGAAAAATATGAATTACATAGTTTCCGGTGGAAGTGGATTTATAGGTTCAGCTCTAGTTAAACGTTTAGTTAAAGATGGCCACAAAGTTACAGTGCTTGATAATAACTCACGTGGTGAGTCATCTAGACTAGATTCTTTAATAGGCAAAATTAAGTTTATTGAATGTGATATTAGAAATACTGATGAAGTTATAAATTTAACCAAGGGCGCTAATTCATTCATTCATTTGGCAGCTGTTAATGGTACAGAGAATTTCTACAAATATCCTGAAAAAGTTCTAGATATAGGGGTTCGAGGAATTCTCTCGGCGATTGATGCATGTCGTCATAACAATATTAAGGAGTTGATAGTTGCTTCATCCTCCGAAGCCTATCAAACTCCCTCTATAGTTCCAACTCCAGAGGAGGTTCCATTAATTGTTCCAGATGTAATGAACTCTCGATATTCATATGGTGGCAGTAAAATTATCTCTGAATTACTCGCTATTAATTACGGTAGGAAAGATTTTAATCGTGTTATGATTTTTCGGCCTCATAATGTTTATGGGCCTGATATGGGTTGGGAGCATGTTCTACCACAATTTATATTACGTGCAATTAGAAAAATTAAACAACATCCGACAGGGAAGGTACCATTTGATATTTTAGGTGATGGTAATCAAACGCGAGCATTTATACATATAGATGATTTTATTGATGGACTGATGATAATGCTAGATAAAGGCAAGCATCTTGGTATTTATAATATTGGTAATATGGAAGAAATTGCTATAAAAGATATTGCATTAAAGGTTGTAGAGTACTTTGGGCGTGAAGCTGAAATTTTAATTGGCGATTTAGCCCCTGGAGAGACGGTGCGTAGGTGTCCAGATATTAAGAAAATTGAAGAACTAGGTTTTTTGCCTAAAATAAATTTTGATAAAGGATTGCCATCAGTTGCAAATTGGTATGAAAAAAATTCTGATAATCGTCTTTTTGAAAGCAACCCTTTGATGATTAAAAGATGACATTAGATGAATTGACTTTTCTTAATATTGGAAAAAAAATATGTATCTTATCAAGATTTTAAAAGAGCGTGGGACATATATATGATGGATTTTAAAGCTAAAATCTATGTAGCTGGACATCAAGGTTTGGTTGGCTCCGCTATTATTAAGAAATTAAAAAGCCTGGGTTATATTAATTTAATTACTAGAACTCATAATCAATTAGACCTTATTAAACAGAGATCTGTTCAGAATTTCTTTAAAAAACATAAGCCTGATTTTGTAGTTATTGCCGCAGCTAAGGTAGGTGGAATTATTGCTAATAATAATTATCCAGCAGATTTTATCTATCAGAACCTCATGATTCAAGCAAATATAATAGATGCCTCATATCAATATAAGGTTAAAAGCCTCCTATTTCTTGGGAGCTCATGTATTTACCCAAAAGATGCTGCACAACCTATTATTGAAGATACCATATTGACAGGAAAACTTGAGTCTACCAATGAGCCATATGCGATTGCTAAAATTGCAGGAATTAAATTATGTGAATCATATAATCGACAGCATGGTACTGATTTTAGAAGTGTAATGCCAACTAATCTTTATGGCCCTGGAGATAATTACCATCCAGAAAATAGTCATGTTATTCCAGGTTTAATCGTTCGTTTTCACAATGCAAAAAATAATAATGATAGAATTGTTAAAGTATGGGGCAGTGGTAAACCTAAGAGAGAATTCTTGTATGTAGATGATATGGCAGATGCTTCAATTTACATAATGAATTTAGATATTGATGATTATCATAGAAATACTCAGCCTATGCTTAGCCATGTCAATATTGGGACCGGTGAAGACTTAACTATTAAAGACCTATCATATGCTATAGCTAGGGAAGTTGGTTATCAAGGAATTATAGAATTTGATATTGAAAAACCTGATGGCACCCCTAGGAAATTACTAGATGTAAGTTGTTTGAATAACTTAGGTTGGAAGGCAAAATTTGATTTGAATTCAGGGCTTAGCTTAACTTATAAAGACTACTTAAGAAGTCTTAATATTAGTAAATAAAATTAATTTAAATCTTAAATAGTTTAGAAACAATTAATTACTTTCACTGCTTTTGATGAAAATTTTTTAAGAAAAAAATCTTTAAAATTTCCAGTATATCTCTAGAGAATTGCTTGTGGGTGTTGAAGATTCAAATATTGTAATGATTCTTGTAGTAATTGGTTCAATATTCCTAATCAGGATTGTGAATTGTGTAACTCGGTAATTTTAATAAAAACATCGCGACAGAAAAAGTTATAGTAAATGCGAGGCGTCAGTATTCGTATAATTTTTCCATTTATTTTTTTTGGATGGGGAACAATAAACTCTACTTTGCATTTATTCTTATGCTCAAGAGCTAGAAAATACTCAATAATGTCATCAAAGTATAGCCACCATCGGTGCCTATCTTTTGGTTTGCTAAGTGGAAGGCCATAAAATTTAGAGTATACTCCTCGCTCCTCTCGCCTAAGCCTATCTGTGTTATTTTTTTTATTCTTGATTACACTGTAAATTTCTGCACTTGAGATTGGTAATGAAATTAAAACTTCATTCTTAGCGATGCGAATCATTTCATCAAGAATTAGATGAAATTGTTCCAAATGCTCTAGTACATCAAATGCACAACAAACTTCAAATGATTCACTATTAAAATCCAGTTTTTTAACTTTATCTAAATCCACTATAGAATCACAATCACCAGTAATATCAATTTCAAACACTTTTACATAGTCATTATTTATTGATGACTCAAGATGTCTTTTACCACCACCACCAATATTCAATATTGTTTTACAATTATTGAGTAAGTATTTTGAAACAAATTCATTTCTCTCTTTTCTATTACGAAAGTTAGGGTTAATGTTTCTTAATAGTCTGCGATTGAATTCTTTAATAATATTCTTTGTTTCCAATGTAATTAATATATTCCTAAATTTTATTAGTAAAGAGATTTAATTATAGCTCATTAAAATTCAATTACTAGCTCATTAAAATTCAATTACTAGCTCATCAAACGAAATTTGGATTTTGGTTCAAGTTAATATACAATACGCCTATCAATATTGAACTCACTGATCTCAATGATGGCAGGCAAATGGTTGATTTAGAGTGGTTTCCTGATTGGGAGCATATTCACTTACTTAATGGTCTTGTAAGAATCAATTCAAACTGGTAAATAGAGGTGTTAAATCTCATATTAAGACAGACTTATTCGATATTGAATACTTACAAAGCTGCAAATATAAACTCTAAAGAGGCTGCTTAAGTTTTCATGGGTCTTAAAATTAAATTAGTATTATAAAAAATGAATATAAGTTTTATCAAAAAACAAATTAGAAAAATTCAAGGGGTGGTTATTAAATATATTAGCCCCTTAGTCAGATTCTTTTCAAGAAATCCAGATGAAAATATAGCTGAATCTTGTTATGTACTTGGAAGAGGGAGATCGTTAGATCAATTTAAAAAATCCAATATTCCTCTAGCCGATTGTTTTTTGCCAAATTTTGATGATAAGACAGTTGCTGCTTTAGGTGTTCAGCATATTTTGGATAAAAATTTAACCATTGTTGCTAATTGTGAAGAGAGAATTATAATTAAATACTTGTGGTATAGATTAAAATTTAGAAACGTATATACAGTTATGTTTAAAGAGCAGCCAGATATTTGGAAAGATAGATGTAGAGATCAAGGTTGTTTGGAAATATATGGATTAAGCGTGTTATTTCTTCCACCCAATTTAGGGGTTGACTTTACTGCTAACCTTAGAAATACTGGTCTTATTTCTATACATTTGGCTGCATCTACCCATAAAAAAATCCTTTTATACGGGTTTGACTTTTATCAAGCAGACTATGTGGGAGGAGGTTACAGTGTTAGCAAACTAACTAAAATGCAAGAACAGAAGCATAGTGATTTAGGCGTTGAATTAATTAGACTTTTTTATAAAGTAGTTGATTATTGGCCAGATGTAGAGTTTGAAATTTTTACCTTTGCCTTTTTAAAGGAAAGTAGGCCAAACCTAACAATATATAATGTAAATAAAAACACCTAATAGGATTGGAAGACTGATTTGGCTATGTTAAAAAAATATAATATATTTGAAATTCAACTATGAGTGTTCTAATAACTGGCGGTGCTGGATTCATTGGATCCCATCTAGTAGAAAAGTTGATTCTTCAAAAGTACAAAGTAATTGTTATAGATAACCTATCAACAGGGCATTTGAAAAATTTACATAATGTTATTGATGAAATTACATTTATAAAGGCTGACTTGAGTACCTATGATTTATATGTTCTAGATAATATTGAATCTGTTGTTCACCTATCTGCACAAACATCTGTGCCAAAGTCAATTGAGGATTTTAAAAATAGTAGCTACATTAATTTATTAAGTAATCTCAATGTTTTAGACTACTGCAGTAATGCCAATATTCCACTTGTATATGCGTCCTCTTCTGCCGTCTATGGAAATAGTGAATTGGGCGATGATATGTCTGAAAGTGTAGATTTAATGAGCCCCTACGCAGTGGATAAATATTCAATGGAGTTATACGCCCAAATGGCTAATAAAACCTATGCACTTTCGAGTTTTGGGCTAAGATTCTTTAATGTTTATGGCCCTAGACAAGATCCCTTAAGTCAATACTCAGGAGTTATTTCTATTTTTATCGACAGGCTCGAAAATGGTAGAGAAATTCAAGTTAACGGTGGTTATCAAACTAGAGATTTTGTGTTTGTTTCTGATGTTGTAAATATTATTGAAAAATCGATTCGATTAGCTAAATCGGCGTTTGTAAGTGAAAAAGTAAATGTCTTAACAGGAACATCATATACTATTAATGCATTATTAGAGATTTTGTCAAGTACTCTTAATAAGATTCCTATTATTGATCAAAGATTATTGCCTGATGGAGATCTTGAAATGTCTGATGGGACAACTGATAAAATGTGCCAACTGTTTGAAGTTGACTTAGAGAAAATGACCACTCTTCATGTGGGCCTTGAGAAAACCATTAATTTTGGAGTCAAATAAAGATATGTCGTATGACTGGATTGTTATTGGAGGAGGGATATCTGGAATATCAACTGCGGAAATTTTGACGAGAGAAGGGCACTCTGTTTTATTGTTAGAAAAGAATGATAGTCTTGCATCTGAAACGAGCAAAGTATTTCATGAGTGGCTCCATACCGGAAGTTTATTCACGCTTATTCCAGATAATTACTTGACAACCAGATATTTGTTAGGGGCAATGGATGATTTACTCATGTTCTATAATCAGTTCGATAGAATGAATTTATTGCCAACCGAATTAGGTCTAAAAGTATCTGGAGATGGCTGGTTTAACAATGATAATATTCGATATTATTATAGAAATAGAAGATTAAATCCAATATGGACAGCAAATGTCACAAGATCAATCAATAAGGTTCAATCAATTAAAAGGCATGACTGGCTGAGAGGAAGGGCAGGAGGAGACTACACTTCTGTTAATGCAAAAAGCTTTTTTAAGGAGTTTTATTCACTTATGATTCAAAATAGAAAGTTTGTTAATGTCTTAAGCGCAGACCTAACAATAAATTCTAGAATTCTTATTTCAGACATACTTAATCATGCAAAAACAAATGGTTTAGAGATTCGTGTGAATGAAGATGTTCAAAGGATACTTAAAGATGGAAAAAAAGTAAAAGTTCAAACAAGTGAAGAAGAATATCTTTGTGATAATGTGGTTGTTTGCTCTCCTGATCTAGTATCTAGATTATTTAATAAGAAACTCAAAATTTCTTATGCACCTATTGCTGTAGTTGAAGGTGTTCCAGATGAAGCAGAGTGTTTTGTTGAGTTAGATTATCATAGTAAAAACTGTATTAATCTTTTAACAAAAGGAGGCGGATATGGTCAAGCAGGGGGTATTTCAGTTTCAAAAAAAAATTTAGTCGACTCATATATGCAGTTTGTAATCAAGGAGCACAAAAAGAGAAATCCATCTATTAAATTAATTGATCAATACGTTGGGTTAAAGAAAGAGATGGTTTCAGAAAATCAAGAGCGTAACTATCTCTATCACATAAATGAACATGAAAGTAATATTTGGTCTTTAGTATTGGGAAAATTTACATTAGCTTTTAGTGCGGCGCCTGAATTCTATAGAAAAGTCTATAAAAAAAATCCATCTATTTATTTTGATGAGTCTTTAAATTTAGATCAGGATTTTAAAATTAGCGAAACATCCTGGAAGGAAATTGTTAATAAAGGAGCTATCAATGGGAATGATTAAAATTCCAGAAAAATCTGTAATATTTTTTGAGCAGAATTATAGTGACATTTTTAAAAATGGCTCCCTAGCTGAGGGTAAATGGAATGATGAGATTACTAAATGGGCTATTAAATACACTAATTCACAATACGCTGAGGTTTTCAACTCTAACGGATCTGGTATTTTCTCAATCCTCTCAGTGTTAAAAGATTACATGGGGAAAACTGATTTTTTTATTCAAAGTAATACTATGTATGGAGTTAAAGTAATGGGGGTAGCCTCTGGGCTTAACTATAATGGGGCAGTTCCATGCAATTTAGATACTTTAATGCCAAATATTGATAGTGTAAAAGAGTTTCTTATTAGCCTTGAGCGGCCAAAATCTTCAGTATTTCTATTGACTCATATTGGAGGGTGGATTAATCCAGATATTGAAGAAATAGTCCAGATTTGTAATAAATTTGGAGTTGAAGTTGTTGAAGACTGTGCTCATAGTTTAGGGTCAACTTTAAAGGGCAAGCATTCTGGACTTTTTGGAATTGCTGGAGTCTATTCTCTTTATGCTACAAAAGCAATTCCTGTGGGAGAGGGTGGAATAATGGTTACAAATGATGAAAATTTGTCTGAGCTGGTTTCAAGATTCATCATATATGATCGATTTAGGCAAGACTTGAAAGCAGGCCTTAATCTCAGAATGTCTGAATTAAACGCGCTTCTGGCTTATGCAGTTCTATTAGAAATTGAAAATATAATTATTAATAAGCAATATATTGCAAAGCGTTATATGAAGATTTGTGATCAAAAAAATATTGATTATATAAACCCATTTTCTCATGGCCAAAGATCAAACCTCTATAAATTTATTCTAATAAACAAGTCTGATAATTTAGAGGATTTTTTTTCAGATATATCTTTAAGAACTTCTCCTGTATATGACTATGTATTAGGTGAAGATCCATACTCTGTTGCAAAGCGACATATATGTTTACCTATTTGGTACAACCTTGAAGAGGTTAAAATACAACAAACTATTGAAGAACTGAAACTATTTCAACAAATTATTTAGAGATTTTTTTCTAAGGTAATTTTGTCTTTAAACTATATTATTATTCTTTGAAATGAGCATGTCTAAAATTATAAAAAAAATACTTGTTAATAAGTTTTTTGCAAAATTATTAATGAGTTTAATATTAAGGCTTCATAATTTGACTTATAGGCTTTCTGCTATTTTTTCATCTGTTTTGAATAATAATATACATCCAAAGCATGGAATTATAAATTATCAGAAATGGTTTGTCGAAAATGTTTCAGAGGATGATATTGTTTTAGATATCGGATGCAACACTGGAACTATGGTTAATAAACTTTCAGATAAAGCACAATATGTCTATGGTATAGAAATTAATGAGAACCTATACAATGAGGCAAAATTGAAAATTCAAAAGCCTAATGTAGAGTTTATTTGTTTTGATGCAACTATTTATGATTATTCTTTATGCAAAGACTTAACAGTTTTAACATTGTCTAATGTGCTTGAGCATATTGAGAATAGAGTTGATTTTTTAAAAAATATTGTTAAACAGATAAAATGGAATAGTGAATTTCATAAAAAAATTCTAATACGCGTACCAATGATTGATAGGGACTGGATTACTGTTTATAAAAAACAAATTGGAGTTGAGTACCGTTTAGATAAAACTCACTATACTGAATACACATATCTTCAATTAAAAGAGGAATTAAAAAAAAGTAACATTGAAATATTAAGTCATTACATCCAGTTTGGAGAGTTATATGCAGTCTGTAAGGCGTCATAAATGAGCGATATTTTATTATCAATTTGTGTTCCTACTTATAATAGGTCAGCTAAGTTAGTTCGTTTAATTGAATCAATAGATATAACAAAAGGGATTGAATTATCTATCTGTGATGATGGGTCAGATGATGATACTAAGAAGGTTATTGAAAATCATAACTCTAAAGTGAAAGTTAAATATGAGTATCAAGATAATCAAGGAAGAGGCTTCGCATTAAAGAAAGCAATTCTTATGGCAGAAGGGAATTATGTGATAGTTATGGATTCTGATGATTATTTTCTTCCAAATGCATTGGCAAATATTTGTTGGATTTTAACTACGCAAAAATTATATAAATGTTTTGTATTTGGTATCAAGATTTATAATAAAAGTAAATATGTTGATAATCTGCCACCTGATGTTGAATCAAATTATATTGCTTTAAGAGGTGATTATGGTGTGAAGGATGATTTAAAAGAAATTGTTAGAAAAGATCTTTTAGAGAAATGTCTTTATTCGGATTCAATAATCTGTCGAAGGGTGCCAACTTTTTTAATTTGGTCTAGTGTTGCAGAAAAGGCTAGCTGTCTTGCAGTCTCTATGCCTGTTGCCGTCAAAGAGTATCTTCCTGGCGGAATGACGGCCAGTGGCTTTTTGCTAAGGATGGAATGCGCGATACCAATGACTGAACTCTACTTTGCATTAGCAGAAAGTACTATTTATAAATCAGTTTACTATCGTTGGCTAATGAGACTAATGTGGGCACGATATGCTATTCACTCGAAAGATATAAAATATAGCAGCCTTTGGATGAAGGTTGTTATCTTACCTAGTTTTTTAATATATTTATTTGACAAACTATTGCTAATGTCTGTTTATAGAGAGCATCATTAGAATTAATTATGAAAACTAAACAATCTTCAGGAGTCTCAAACGTATTGCTATTATTTTCAAGTAGTCAGTTTGGGGGAGCTGAAAAAAGTCTTTCTAGGATGGCTTTTTCATCAACTAATGTTAAGTACACCTTGAGCACTTTGGATTCTGATGGCCCATGGTGTGAATGGGTTATATCTAAGGGATTTAAACCTTTGGTATATGGTGATTATAATTTTATCTCTTTAGTTAGAAAATTGTATAAAGATATAAAGCGTTTGGATTTTGATGTGGTTTATGTGTGTGGATTGCGTGCATCTTTTTTACTTCGATTTCTATTAATATTTTTACCAAAAACAAAATTAATCCATGGGGTGCGTTGGAATCCTAATACAAATACTTTACTAGATAAATCATTTAGAATGGTTGAAAGATATTTTTCTTGGCTAGTTGATGGATGGATTGTAAATTCTAAAATAATTCAACATACTTTAATCAGTAGATGTGGTATTAAAAATAGTAAGATTCATGTTATTTATAATGGAATAACTCTGCCTTCGAATATTAATTCTTTCCCTGAAGGAGAAATAGAGGTGCTAACAGTAGCCAACTTAAATAAGCGAAAGGGATATCTAGAATATTTAATAATTATTTCTAAAATTGTGGAGTTATTACCAAACATAAAGTTTGTATTTGTTGGGCGTGATGAAATGGATGGAGAAGTGCAGAAAAAAATCACTCAATATGGATTAGAGAATTATATTTCATATAAAGGTTTTCAATCAGATGTCACAGATTGTTTCGAAAGAGCATCTCTATTTGTTCTACCTTCTTTATGGGGTGAGGGATGCCCAACATCAATTTTAGAGGCCTTTAGTTATTCAATACCAGTTGTTGCCTATAATATAGATGGTATTCCGGAACTGGTAAAAAGTGGGGATGATGGGCTATTACTGGAGCTGGGAGATGATAATGGCTATAAGAAAATAGTTGAGATTTTAAAAAGTAATGAAATTTTATCTATTATGGGAGAAAGAGGAAGAGACAAGATAAAAAATAACTTTACAATTGATTCTTGTGTGAGAAATCATAAAACATTTATAAATAAAGTTTTAGGATATAACTAATGTGTGGGTTTGCAGGTTTTATTGGATTTAATAACTTTAGTAAAGATAAGGTTAAGTCAATCGCATTAAAGATGGGAGATGTGATTTCTCACCGTGGCCCTGATGATTCAGGTTTTTGGTGTGATGATAATGCAGAAGTGGCATTAATTCATCGAAGATTATCTATTCTAGATCTTTCTTCAGCTGGACATCAGCCTATGACCTCTGCCTCTGGAAGGTTTGTGATTTCATATAATGGAGAAATTTATAATCACAATGATTTAAGATCTAAATTACAAGTAAAAGTTGATTGGAAGGGAAGTTCTGACACTGAGACTTTGCTAGCTTTGATTGAAATTAATGGGCTAGAAGTAGCATTAGAGAAAATTATTGGGATGTTTGCCTTCGCATTGTGGGATAAAAAAGAAAATTCAATCTATCTTGTTCGCGATCGTTTAGGAGAGAAGCCTCTTTATTATGGCTGGCAAAAGGGCATATTTCTTTTTGGATCGGAACTCAAAACACTTAAGGCACACCCCTGTTTTGATGGTGAGGTTGATAGAGGCTCTATCGCCTTGCAGTTTCGCCATAATTGTATACCTGCTCCTTACTCAATTTATAAAGGAATAAAAAAACTTCTCCCGGGTACATTTTTGAAGTTGTCAGATGTCAATAAAGGTACATTTGATAGAAAGTCGCCAGAACCACAAAAATATTGGTCTTTTGCTGACACAGTAGAGAGGGGGATTAAGGGTCATTTTGAAGGGAGTGAATCTGCTGCTATCTCTGAGCTGGATCGCCTATTAAGCCGCTCTGTAAGTGAACAAATGGTCGCAGATGTTCCATTAGGAGCTTTTCTATCTGGTGGTGTTGACTCTTCGCTAGTGGTTGCATTAATGCAGAAACATTCATCTATCCCGATCAAAACATTCTCAATTGGATTTAATGAGAGTGGCTATGATGAGGCAATCTATGCAAAAGAGGTGGCAAACTATTTAGGAACTGACCATACAGAACTTTATGTAACTGCTCAACAGGCAATGGATGTAATTCATCGTCTCCCACGGCTTTATGACGAACCTTTTTCAGACTCCTCACAGATTCCAACCTTTTTAGTTGCTGAAATGACTCGCAAGAATGTTACTGTTGCACTTTCTGGAGATGGTGGAGATGAGTTGTTTGGGGGCTATAACCGTTATGTTAAAACACATCAGTGGTGGGATAAGATTAATATGATACCAAAATCGGCAAGAAATCTATTATCTAAAGGCTTACTCTCTATTTCTCCAGGGGTTTGGGATAGAGTAGGCATTGTTGCCTCTGGAGTGACAGGCAATAATATATCTAAATTGGCTGGGGTTCTTTTAGTGCCAGACGGCGCCTCTCTATATAAACATTATACTTCTCATTGGGATGATCCAGCTGAGGTTGTGATTGGCGGGAAAGAGGGGAGAACAGAGGTGAGTGACCCATCCATTGTATTAACAACCATGGCTGAGCAAATGATGGCGTTGGATACGTTAACTTATTTGCCAGATGATATTTTAACTAAAGTCGATCGCGCTGCAATGGGAGTGTCATTAGAGACCCGTATACCAATGTTAGACCACAGAGTGGTCGAGTTTTCTTGGAAATTGCCACTCTCAATGAAGCTTAGAAATGGACAGGGTAAATGGATCTTAAGGCAGTTGCTATATCAGTATGTACCTAAGGAGCTTATAGAAAGGCCTAAGATGGGTTTTGGAGTGCCTATTGATAGCTGGTTACGTGGTCCATTGAGAGATTGGGCTGAGAATTTGCTGGATGAGTCTCGTTTAAGGCAAGAGGGCTATCTTCATCCTTTACCAATTCGTAAAAAGTGGGAGGAGCATATTTCAGGTAGGCGAAATTGGCAGCACCATCTTTGGGATGTGTTAATGTTTCAGGCTTGGCTTGAGGAGCAATCTTGAAGGTTTGTCAGTTAACTAACGTAGGTTTTGCGTTGAATAAGTTTTTGTTGCCTCTAATTGATGCACAGATTGCAAATGGAGATAATGTGGTGGCCGTTTGTGCAGATGATGAGTATGTGAAAGGTTTGAGGGAGGCAGGATATCGAGTAGAAGTTCTTTCGATTACACGTGGGCTGAATCCATTAAGACATCTGCAATCAATTTGGGTGATTTTCTGGTTTCTACGCAAAGAGAAGTTTGATTTGGTGCATGTTCATACCCCAGTTGCCGCACTTGTAGGTCGAATAGCTGCTTGGCTGTGCAGAGTACCGTTAGTAGTTTATACCGCGCATGGGTTTTATTTTCATGATGAGATGTCGTCTACAAAGCGAGCATTTTTTGTTGCTTTGGAGCGTTTTGCAGGACGTTTAACATCAATCCTCTTTACTCAGAGTGGCGAGGACGCCAGAGCGGCAGTGATTGAGAAAATTATGCCTGAACACCGAGTATTTGAGATTGGTAATGGCGTAGATGTAAGTCGGTTTAATCCAAAGGCTGGATTAGTTTGCAAGAGTATAAGAAGTGATTTGGGAATTGCTGAGGATGATTTTGTCGTGGGGATGATTGGTCGCCAGGTGAAAGAAAAAGGAATTATAGAGCTGCTTGAGGCAGCTCGATTTTTGATAAGTAAATATGATGATATCAGTTTCCTTATAGTTGGTCATCGTCTAAACTCAGATCATGCAGAAGGCGTCGAAACTGCAATTTTTGAGGCAAAAGAAGCGCTTGGAGAGAGATTAATTTTAACTGGGATGCGCTCTGATATTCCAGAGCTTCTAGCTTCAATGGATCTATTTACTTTGCCCTCATGGCGAGAAGGTATGCCAAGAACTATTATCGAAGCAATGATGATGTCTCTGCCAATCGTAGCAACTGACATCCGAGGCTCTAGAGAGGAGGTGGTTGATGAAGAAACTGGCTTATTAGTCCCAATTCGTAACCCAAAAGCACTAATCAAGGCAATAGAGTCGCTCTATAAAGATAGAGAGAGATCTAAAAAAATGGGCAAGGCTAGTAGAAATAGGGCAATAGAATTTTATAATGAAAAAAAAGTGATAGAAAAACAGCTTAAAATCATTCAGTCAATAAATATTTCATAGAAATACCTTTAGGATGGCTAATAATAAATTAACTTCAAGAAATATAACAAAGAGATTATTTGATTTGATTTTTGGACTTTTTACTATAATATTACTTACTTTGCCAATAGTTATTTTAGCGGTATTAGTGTTTTTTAGCTCAAAAGGCCCAATATTTTTTTGGTCTGATAGAGTAGGACTTAAAGGGCGTATCTTTAAGATGCCGAAGTTTCGTACAATGCTGATCGATACGCCTTCAGTGGCCACACACCTTTTGGACAATCCGGATGCATATTTATCTCCTGTAGGAAGTTTATTGCGTCAAATGAGTTTAGATGAGTTGCCACAGTTGTTAAGTGTTCTTAAGGGGGATATGAGCTTTGTAGGGCCAAGGCCCGCATTATTTAACCAAGAAGATTTAATTATGTTGCGTAAAAAACATGCTGTAGATACATTATTACCTGGCATTACTGGGTGGGCGCAAGTTAACGGTAGAGATGAATTGTCAATTCCTGAAAAAGTTTTGTTGGATGTTGAATATTTAAAACATCAATCATTTTGGTTTGATATGAAAATCTTATGGATGACATTTTTAAAAGTAATTCAGCGTGATGGCGTCTCTCATTGAATAATCCATTATTTGTAATGAAGGCCTCTAGAAAGACACATCTTTTTTATAAGTGCATCAATTAAACATATTTTTAATTTTTTACAATTTAAAATACTATAGTATTTATGTCTTTAGAATTTAGTTTATGTTTTTCAATTTAATAAAGAGTAATAAATATGATTATTAACAAAATTATATCATTGCCAAGAAATTCAAAGATAGTTATTTTGCTTGCTTCTGATGCAGTTATTCTAATTGTAGCAATATTGCTCTCTTTCTCTCTAAGGCTTGGGTATCTATACTTGCCACCTGGCTTTCTTGAAAATAAAATTACTTGGTTAGTTTTTTTGTCCCCTTTGATTGGCATACCAATATTTATATATTTTGGTTTATACCGAGAAGTTATCCGTTTCATAAGCTCAAAGGCTAGCTGGCCTATACTTAAAGCTGTTGGCCTTTACTCTGTTTTATGGGGATTAATTTCATTACTAAGTGGAGCTACAGAATATCCAAGGTCAGTAGTCTTGATTAATTTTATGGTTACTATAATTGGTATTGCAGGTTCTCGTGTCCTTGCTAAATATTTATTTGGAAGGGTTGAAAGCTCTATTCAAAAAGATGGACAAGAAAAAATTGGTATTATTAAAGTATTGATATATGGTGCTGGCTCTGCAGGCCGTCAGTTAGCATTTGGATTAAATCAGAGTATTGATTATAAGTTGTATGGTTTTATAGATGATGATGAATTAATACAAGGGAGAAATTTGATTGGTTATCCTGTGATTTCTTTGAGAGAAATTGAACACTTCATTCAGTCTAAAGATGTTACTGATATATTCTTGGCTATGCCATCTATAACTAGGATAAAGCGTAATGAAATTCTAAAAAAACTACTGCCATTTAAGGTTCGTATTAAAACTTTACCAAGTTTGTCTCATCTTACAAGTGGGGTCTCAAGTATTGATGAAATTAAGGATTTAGATGTGGACGATCTGTTAATGAGAGAAACTGTAACTTCTGATAATGAGCCATTGGTAACAATTACTAAAGATAAAATTGTTATTGTTACGGGCGCTGGAGGAAGTATAGGTGGTGAGATTTGCAGACAGGTAATTAAAAGAAATCCAAAAATACTACTACTATTGGAAATTAGTGAGTATGCGCTGTATGAAATACACCAGGAGTTAGAAGCCATATGTTCAGCTTTAAAAATCAGTGAAAAACTTACAATTTCCCCCAGAATAATACCTCTTTTAGGGTCTGTTCAGGATGAGAATAGGATGACTGAAATTTTGAAGACATGGAGTCCAAATATTCTCTATCATGCGGCAGCATACAAGCATGTGCCTATGGTTGAAGGAAATTTGTCTGAGGGTATAAAAAATAACATTTTTGGTACCTATACTCTGTTAAAGGCAGCTTTAGAGCAGAATTTGGAAAACTTTATACTAATTAGTACTGACAAGGCTGTAAACCCTACTAACAGCATGGGAGCAAGTAAAAGGGTTGCAGAGTTAATATTGCAGGCAGTTTCTGCAGAAAAATCCATAGTTTTTGAGTCAGTTAATGGAGCTCCTGTGAAGACTAAAAATAATACACAGTTTAGTATGGTAAGGTTTGGCAATGTATTGGGCTCATCTGGCTCTGTTGTTCCTTTATTTAGAAGGCAAATAAAAAATGGAGGGCCAATCACCTTGACCCACAAAGATATAACTCGTTACTTTATGACCATATCAGAAGCATCGCAATTGGTAATGCAAACGGCAGCGATGAAAGGAAAAAACAAAAATGCTAGTCAGGTCTATGTTCTAGATATGGGTGAGCCAGTTAAAATTATTAATTTAGCGAAAAGGATGGTAGAACTATCAGGCTTGCGCATTAAGGATAAAAACTTTCCTCAAGGTGAGATAGAGATAAAGATAACAGGACTAAGGAAAGGTGAAAAGTTATTTGAAGAGCTTCTTATTGGCAACAATCCAATAAAAACTAGTAATCCAAAAATATTGAAGGCAAGTGAGGACTTTTTTATTTGGAATATCTTGCAGGAAAAATTACAAGCTTTAAGGTCTGCAGTAGATAATAATAACCCCGAGTTGATTGTAAATATATTAAAAGAACTAGTGGTTGGCTATAAGCCTGAGAAGAATATTGCAGATTCTGCATTCAAAGAGCGAAAAAATAATATTTAATAAAAGGGCTTACCTAATGCTGAAGATTTATATAACATATAGTAAAAAAATTCTATGATCAAAAATAAAAATATAACAAATAGAAATTGCATAATTTGCGATAATAATGATTATAAAGATATATTTGTCTTCAGTAAAGAATATACAAATCTTATTGAAAATGATATCAAAGAAAAACAAATCTTAAACGAACAATATGGTCCACAGGTAGTTGCAAAATGTAATATTTGCGATTGTAAATATGTCAGAAATGTAGTTAATGGTATCTCTCAAAATTCAACTGTATTAAATGATTTTGAATCTAAAAGATCAAAGAAAATGATAATCGAACAAAATAAGGATTTTTTTAGTGGGGAAATAGAAAAAAATAATTTAATTAAAAATCGACTTTATAAATTAAAATTATTAGCATCTCTAACTAAAAAAAATATTAATGAATTATCTATTATTGATTACGGATGTGGATTAGGAGAATATCCTAAATTATCAGAAATTCTAGGTTTTAATAAGATAGTTGCCTATGACCCTATGTATTCAGATGACCATAAGATAAGTTATGAAAAATCAGGTTTTAATAAAATTGAAGCGATTAACAATATTGAACAGTTAAGTAAAAAAACAAAATTTGATGTAATTATTTGTACTGCTGTAATTGAACATGCCATTTCTCCTAAAAAAATGTTCTCTGATTTGAGAGATATTTCAAATACTGATAGTATAATTTTGTTTTCAAATCCAGTTATGCCTCTAGAAGATGATATTTCAAATATTGAAAAATTAGTTGGTCAAAAATCTAAAAAGATACGGATAAAAAGATATTTACATTATCACTTGGGGCATATAAATTACATGCTTGGTGCCCAAATTGCTCGCCTAGTCAAAGAATATGGTTTTAAAACTATGCCAATATACCCAAATGACTCAAATACAAGTTTTATGGTTAAATTAAAAAAAATTTATGTTTGGGTATTCCCAAAATCTACTAGAACTGAGTATATTTTTAAGAGGTTAAATTAGTAACAATTACGCCTATTGTGTTCAGAATTTAATTATTTTGATCAGTGCTATTGAACTCTAAGCAAGGAACAGTTCCCTCTAAACTTATATAAACAAAATCATTCCACAGTAACCGATTTAGCAAGGTTTCTAGGTTGATCAATATCTGTACCTTTAATCAGCGCAACATGATAGCTAAGTAATTGAAGAGGAATTGTGAAGATTATTGGAGCTGTTATCCTACCCAAGTTTGAAGTAATGGGGAGTACTTTCATGCCATTCATAGGTGTTATTTTTGAGTTCTCATCTTCGAAAATAATCATTTGAGAGCCTCTTGATTTAACTTCTTGCAAATTTGATTTTAATTTTTCTAGAAGTTCATTATTTGGTGCAATTGCAATTACTGGAATATCTTTATCAATTAGTGCAATTGGCCCATGCTTTAACTCTCCTGCAGGATATGCTTCTGCATGAATATAGCTAATTTCTTTAAGTTTTAAAGCTCCCTCCATAGCAATAGCATGCATTGTACCTCTGCCTAGAAAAAGAGTACTATTTTTATCTTTGAAGGATGAAGCTATATTTTTAATTTGAGTTTCTTGGAGTAATGCTTCATTAACAAGTCCTGGTAAACGTTTTAGCCCATTAATAATGCCTTTCTCTTGTTTTTTATTTATAGATTTCTTTAAACTACCTATTGAACATGTTAGTAATGCAAGAGCAACTAGCTG
>ENA-OSJC01000950-OSJC01000950.1-marine-metagenome-genome-assembly--contig:-NODE-950-length-25854-cov-4.614618_pt1 | contig 25854 bp, 17 predicted proteins | sample MGYA00237885_ERZ534234 | MGnify/ENA primary metagenome ERZ534234 (study PRJEB26413, sample SAMN06343907) | marine metagenome | isolation source: coastal waters | place: Atlantic Ocean: West Antarctic... | reverse complement strand
TTAATGAATAATCAAGGATGGCAAACTATTGCTCCTAGTCCCATCTCCTTTGAAAAAAATTCTCCTAAGCCAAAGCAAATGAAAAAAAATGATATTAAAAAAATTATTACCTTATTTGCTAAAGCTGCAGAGCGAGCAAATAAGGCAAATTTTGATTTAATAGAAGTGCATGCTGCACATGGGTATCTACTACATCAATTTTACAGCCCCCTATCAAATCAAAGGAATGATGAATATGGCGGAAGCATTAAAAACAGAATAAGGTTGTGTTTAGAAGTTGCTGACGCAATCAGAAAGGTTTGGCCCAAAGGAAAGGTATTAACTTTCAGGATCTCATATACGGATTGGATCGAAGGAGGTTGGAATCTCAATGACTCAATTTTGTTAAGCAAAGAGTTAAAAAAAAGAGGCGTGGATATCATTGATGTTAGTTCTGGAGGTACCTCTCCAAATGCTGTGGCTATAGCAAAGGAATTAATCGAAGATAGAGATAAGCAACAAACTGAATGTCTGATACCCCTGGAGCCAGGATACCAAGTTGAGGCGGCTGCAACCATCAGAGTAAAGGCTAAAATTAAAACTGCTGCGGTTGGACTAATTACAGAACCAGAGCATGCCCAAGAAATTATCTCTGGCAATAAAGCTGATTTTGTATACTTAGCAAGAGAGATGCTGAGAGACCCCTACTGGCCTTTGAGAGCTGCGATAAAGCTCAATCAAACAGAAAAATTATCTCTTCCTGGTCAATATTACCTAGCATGGCGAGAGAAAGAAATATTTACCTTTAAGGGTCAAAAAACCTTTTGATTAGAGTGCATCAAAGCATTCTGATGCATCTTTTCGGCTGAATAGATTGCTCAGGTCTGTCAACGAGCCAAAATGTCTAGAGAGGCTATCTTCTGAAATATTATCATCTTCCGAAAGGTTGATCCCGGTATTTTCAAACATCTTAGCTACCTTGAACTTGCCACCTCCAGCAACAAAAATATTTCCTGAGACATCGGATGACCTGAGTAAAAATCCCAGCAAAGGAGAAATTTTATCTGGAATAAATTTTGCTGACTGACTTTCAGTTAAAAGATTTTTTGTCATATTTGTTAGGGCAAAGGGCGAGACAACATTTACATTTATATTTTTACTTAGAGACTCAAGGTGCAAAGATAAAGCCAGACCAATAATAGCTGCCTTTGCACAAGAATATGCGGGCATCCCATGTTGACCGTATAGCCCTGCACCGGAAGTTGTAAAAATTATACTTCCTGAATTTTGTTTGTAAATATGCTGAAAGCAAGGGTGCGTAACATTTATTGTTCCAGTCAAATTTACATTTAAGACATGATTAAAATCATCTAGCACTACTTTATTGAATGTTCGCCCTTCAGTGATGCCTGCATTATTGATCAGACAATCAAGAGAGCCAAACTCATCCAAGCATTGTTCTAGCATTTCTTTTCCACTATCTGGATCTTCAATACTGAGATAATTTGCAACTGCATTTCCACCGGCTTCTTTGATTTCTTGCACAACCTGATCCGCGCTATTAATTTTATCTGGATGCTTTCTATTGTTAACAAGTATATTCATGCCTTGAGCAGCTAGATATTTTGCATAGGCTGAACCCAAGCCTTTGCCAGCTCCGGTAATAACTACAGTTTTCTTTGAGAGAGTTGACATCTTATTGCCTTCTAAGCTTTGCAGTCTCTTTGAGATTAACTGTCATATTTTTTATAGACACTTTGTATGTTTTTCTTGCAGCGACAGCAGATATTTTATTATTTAATAAGTCTTCAAGCACCAAGGCCGGATCTCTTTTTTTAGGATCGCCAAATCCTCCGCTTCCAGTAGTATGAATTTTAATAATGTCGCCATGAACTAAAGGACTATCGATTTTACCTGGCAAAGACATGCTCTTATTTTTACTGATAACAACAGTTTTGCATAAAGGTGCGGAATGGCCACCCTCAATACCCCATGGTTTAAATTTCATTCTGTCCCTTCTAAAAGAGCCATAGCAATCACCGCCCCTCCATTCTACTTCAGCGGTATATCCAAGCCCTCCTCTCCAAGTACCAGCGCCACCTGAATCAGTCCACAAAAGACTTTTTTTAAATAGGACTGGTAATTTTGATTCGCTTACCTCCAAGGGTACAGGTGAGCCATTGGTAGCCCCATGTTCTGTAACATCAATACCATCTTTATTAGATCTAGCTCCATGACCTCCAGCATAAGGGCCTCCTAAATGCCCTTGAATCCTATGACCATCTGCATCTTGGCCAACAAAATTTACCATAGTGTATTGACCACTATGTGCAGCCGTCATTCTGCTCGGCAGTGCTTTTGCCATTGCACCACAAACCACATCTTCAACTCTCTTTAATGTAATTCCCCTAACAGCAACTGGAGCAGGAAAATGACTATTTACTATTGAGCCTTTCGGCAGATGTATTGTGATGGGCCTAAAACTCCCTTCGTTATTTGGTACCCTGTCACCAGTCAATGTCCTGACCGCGTAATAAACAACAGAATTTGGGCAAGAAGGAACATTGTTAATTGCAATATCAACTTGCTTATCTGTTCCAGAGAAATCAAATTCTAAATTTGAACCCTTCACTTTTAAAGTTAAACAAATTTTTACTGGCTTAGAGTCACGCTCCAAAGAATCATCATCTAAAAAATCTTCACAATAGTATTCCCCATTCGGCATTTTTTTAATTTCATTTCTAGTTACTCTTTCTGCATAGTCCAAGAGAGAGTCAACGCATTCATCCACTTGAGTTGCTCCAATTTTAGCGATAATTTCCTTATATCTTTTTACCCCAGTGAGGCAAGCAGCAATTTGACCACCTAAATCACCTTTTAAGCTCTGCGGAACCCTGCTATTGGCGAGGATTGTTTCAAAAAAGCTATCATTCATCTTTCCAGCCTTTACTAAGGTGGACATCGAGAGTATGAGTCCCTCTGCGTATAAATCTGAAGCTGCAAAATTTACACTACCAGGGGCAAAACCACCTATATCAGCATGATGAGACATTGTTGCAACATAGCCAATCAACTTATTTTTTATTATAACTGGTGAGACTATTGCTAAATCTGGAAGGTGAGTACCCCCATTATATGGGTCATTGTGAATGTATATATCCCCATCTTGAGCAGAGTCATTGAACTCCTTTGCAAAAATTCGCCCTAAGTCATGCAAGCACCCTAAGTGACATGGGACGGCTGTTGCTTGAGCAATTGTTCTGCCAGTAGCATCAAATAGAGCTGATGTGCTGTCTCTTGCATCTGTAATCAAAGGCGAGTGAGATACTTTGTATAGTACTTGCTGGACTTCCTCAACTGCACTATCTAACAACCCTCTAACTACTTCAGTAGTAATTGGATCAGCTGAACTCATTTTTTTTTTCATTATTTAGATTTTGGAACATCAATAATCAAATTATTAAAACTATCAACTTTTAATAAATGACCTTTGTGAATAAGTGTTGTGGTATCTGACTGCTCAATAATGGCAGGACCCTTCAATTTAACCCCTGGATACAAGGTATTTCTTTTGTAGATTGGGATTTTTTTAAAACCATCCTTGGCTAAAAAACAAACTTCTCTATAGCTTTTTGTAATATTAGCTTTTTTAGATCTTTTGACTTTTTCTAAGATTGAGGCATCTTTTGAGTGCTTTTGATGCACAGATCTCAGGGTAACAAACTCAACTTCAGCTGTTAGGTCATTGTAGCTATAAGTATTGTGATGCAGTTCATGAAATAACTCTGCAGCTTGCTCAATGGCATTTTTATCAATGGTTGATGGGATGGGTATTTCAATTTCATGAGATTGGCCTAGGTATCTCATTTCGATATAGTAATTTTTTTGAACATCTTTTAAAAGGACCCTATCTTCTTTCATTTTTTCCGCGCATTCCTTATCAAGCGATTTAAAAATATTTTTTAACTCTCTCCATGAGCTATCTTTTATATTTTTTTCATAGCTGGACATAGATTCATGTTGAATAGGAGCTAGCATCAGGCCAAGTGCAGACAATACTCCAGGGGTGGGTGGAATTAAAATCTTTTGAATGGATGAAATCTCTGCTAGCTCTCCACTATGAATTGGGCCAGCTCCACCAAAAGGCATTAATACAAATTCTCTTGGGTCATGGCCTTGCTTAATGGAGACAAGGCGAAGAGTTTGAGCCATATTGGAATTGACTATCTCATGAATGCCAAGAGCGGCTGCTGTTAGAGAAATTCCAAGTGGTTTACAAATCTTCTGAAGGATTGATTTTTTACTTTTTTCAATGTCTATATCCAAAGATCCAGCAAATGTATCTTTATTTAAATAGCCTAAAACAAAACTAGCATCCGTAACTGTTGGATTCTCACCACCTTGTGAATAGCAAGCTGGACCAGGAAAAGCTCCTGCGCTTTCCGGCCCAACTTTAAGTGCGCCTCCGCTATCAACATACGCAATACTACTGCCTCCAGCTCCAATAGTCCTGACGTCTATCATGGGAAGATTTAAAGGGTAATCCTCAAAACCACCATCGGTTGTTATTATAGCTTTGCCATTTTTTATCAAGGCAACGTCTGTACTTGTTCCACCCATATCTAAGCTAATACAATTTGGGTGTCCTGCGTTCAAGCCAACATTTGCAGCGCCAATAACTCCTGCCGCTAAGCCTGACAAAGCAGTGCCTACAGGTTTCTTGCAGATATTGCTTATGCCACTTACCCCTCCATTAGATTGCATCACATGAAATGAACAATTCGCCCCTTCAGCCTTTAAAGAAGACTCAAGATTTAATAGGTAATTTGTAACAATTGGCTTTACATAACCATCAAAACCGCTCACTACCAATCTCTTGTACTCTCTTTTTCGGGGCAATACTTCACATGAAAGGGTAATCGGTATTTCTGGATATAGCTTTTGCAAAACATCCTTTGTTTGCTTTTCATGAGCTGGATTTGCATAAGAGTGAAGAAAACAAACGACAAATACTTCACATTTTTCTTTTTCAACAAGGAATTTAGCTTTAGATTTTAAGTCTGCAATACTTAATTTCTCTATAACACTTCCTTGAAAATCCATTCTTTCTTTGATCCCAACACATCGCCTTCTTGATGCAAGGAACAGTGGCTCCACTGGGTCCATGTCCAAGTCATACATTTTAGGTCTCCATCCATAGCCAATTTGGAGAATGTCACTGCACCCTTCAGTTAAAAGAATGCCAAGCCTTGCTCCCGTTTGAGTGATGATTGAATTTGTAGCAACTGTTGTCCCATGAATAATTCTTTGAATATCATGAGTATTTTTATTAGCTAGCTTTAAAGTTTGCTCAACACCATTCATAAACCCTTTGCTGAAATTGGGTGGAGTGGATGGAACTTTGTTCACTATCCATGCATTTGTTTTTAGATCCTTGATAAAAATATCAGTAAAAGTGCCACCAATATCAATACCTATTTCAATCTTATCTGACATAAAATTCTCTCCCTTCCGTAAATAATATTTAATTTTTTTTTAACTGTAAATACGAGCCCCAATAACAAAATATTAAATCTAAATATTTAAGGGATACATCAAGATCAATAAAATGGATATATCGGGACCCATAAACTACGTTCAATATAAATCATAACTTGTATTACAGAACTTACAAATACTTTTTCCATATAAAGTTGATAAAAAGCTTTGGTTTGTCACTTGTATTATTAGATTAATCTTATATATTAAAAAAACATATTTTAATTTAATGGTGAGATGAGCTTTGAATAATCCGGCACACACTTCAAGAGTCATTGGAATTAACCAAGCAATTCCGTTGAATATTTTTAAAGTTTTAGATGGGGATACTCAAAAAACAATCTCATCTGATGAGGTGTTCAAAAATAAAAGTGTTGTACTTTTTTCTGTGCCTGGCGCGTTTACTCCAAAAAGTACACAAGTCCAGATCCCAGGTTATCTCAAGTACGCCGATCAAATTTTGATGCATGGCATTGATACTATTATTTGCGTATCCGTAAATGATGCATTTGTAATGGAAGCTTGGGGTAAACATTGCCAAGTAGAAAATAAGATCACAATGTTGGCTGATGCTCATTGCCATTTTTTTACCTCTCTAGGTTTAGAGATGGATTGCACAAGGTTCAATCTTGGATTTCGTTGTGAGCGATTCTCTATGCTTATCCAAAATCAGATAGTAAAAAAAATAAATATTGAAGTTCCAGGAGGATCTGTGGATTTGTCATCCGCTGATCAAATATTAAAACAATTAGAGGAGATTAGATTAAATGAGTGAAATAGAGCAAAGAAATATTAAGTTAATTGATAAGTGGTTGAATGCCTGGACTTTGCCAGGAGGCTCTCATCAAGAAATGCTAAATTGTTATTCATATTCAGATCAGTTAGAGGTATTTGCTCCAATTCAAGAGCATTATGTGGTGGAAAAAGGTGGGAGCAGAGATTTCTGGGATAGTGGAGAAGGCAAAATCGCAAGCCAAACTAAGTCAAGAAAGATGAATTTATCAAACATAATTGCATCAGGCAACAAAGTAGCAATCGAGGGAGTCATTAATACCGAATCTGACCAAGGGGTGAAAAGCAAATGGAATTTTTCAGTTTTCTTCGTGATAGATGAGGAAGCCGGGCTCATCATAAGTGATCATAGTTACATGCCAGACACTCCAGGCATGAAAGTTCTAAAACCATAAATAAGTTTTATTTTTATGAAAGAGGTTGTCAAGGAATTCCCACCGGGACCAAATAAATCAATTAAAAGAAAATTTAGATCTCCTGCCCCATTGTCTATATCAAAATCTATTGCAGATAGAGGTCAGGATCTTGGCATTTTGCATCAATTAGAATTCTTGAGAGATGAGGGTTATTGCATTCTGCCAAATGTATTTGATGATCCATTTACAAATACGATTAGAAAGAAAATCTTAGATTTAAGTCTTGAGTCTGAGGGAGATTTTAAAGGTTTGTCTGCCGCCCTTCTATTAGGCAGGGATCAAATTTTTGAAGCGGTTGTTACAAACAAAAAATTATTAACTACTGTTGAATACGCTCTTGGCAAGGGCGCTCTTCTTTCACAGTTATTAGGTGGGATCAGACCCAAAGGTGGAGGAAATTTTGAGCTCCATATAGATTCAGCATGGACCCCTGCTCCTCTTCCTGACTATCCATTAATGATTACAGGTTGCTTGGCTTGCGAGGACTTTGTTTTATCTTCAGGTCCGACAAAAATAGTGCCTAAAAGTCATAAGAATAAAAGGCAGCCCTACCCCAAAGAGATTGAGGAAGAAAAAGGAGCCATTCCGATTATATGTAAAAAGGGCTCGCTGATTTTTTGGCTGGGTTCTACTTGGCATGGGAATTATCCAAGATTAAAAAATGGAAAAAGGGTTGTCTTGCATATTTCTTTTTCAAGATTAATGATGAGACCAATTGAAAATTATGATCACTTGGATGATAGGTGGTTAAAAGGTAAGTCTCCTGCAATAAAAACTATGCTTGGAAGAAATGATTTTCTTGGCACCACAACAATCAATAGCGGTGGAACTGATAGATCAAAGACAATCAAGACATTTAACTGGGCTCAGTCCTAGCATCGCATTGCAAGAAAGTAATACAGAAGAAATAAATTCAAAGTACTCATGGTACGTGCTTTGTATTCTAACTCTATCTTTTACCGTATCTTTTATTGATCGTCAGGTACTGACGCTTTTAATTGATCCGATTAAATCAGATTTAAATATATCTGATACCCAGGTTAGCCTTTTAATTGGCTTTGCATTTTCATTGTTTTATGTCTCGATGGCGATTCCAATTGCACGCCAAGTTGATAAGGGAAATCGAGTGAACATTATAGCTATAGGGGTCTTTTTTTGGAGCATCATGACGGGTTTGTGTGGTTTTGCTAAGAGCTATTGGCAACTTTTTATCGCTAGGATTGGTGTGGGAGTTGGTGAAGCAACATTAACACCAGCAGTTTACTCATTAATACCAGACTATTTTCCAAAAGAGAAACTAGGCACAGCAGTTGGTTTTTACATGCTTGGGATGTCATTTGGAACGGGGTTTGCTCTAGTTCTAGGGGGCGCAATACTAAGCTATGTTTCGGCCATAGGGGATATCACAATACCAATTATTGGGACTCTTCGGCCATGGCAAGTAACATTTGTGATTGTGGGCTTCCCAGGAATTCTATTAGCTCTTCTAATCAAGTGGACAGTTCGAGAACCAAAGCGCAGAAATATTTTTGAAAATAATTCAGCTGCAATGCCTGAAGTCTCAATAATTCCTTTCCTAAAAGCAAACTTTAAAACCATCAGCTGTATCACCATAGCCTATTCATTTGGTGGAATGGTCTTTTATGGTTTTTTGACATGGATACCAGAGCATCTTAGAAGAACCTTTGATTGGGATATCAGCAATGCGGGGTATGTTTTTGGTATCTTGCTAGCAACACTGGGGTCGGTGGGAGCAGTTTTAGGAGGCAAGCTTCACGACTATGTTTATAGCAAGGGGTATAAGGATGCACCTATAAGATGTGCACTTATAGTGTTTTCTATGCTTTTACCAATAATGGTAATAACTCCCTTGATGGCAAGCTCCAATCTATCAATAATAATGCTTGGAGTATTCTCATTCACAATGTTTCTTCAACAAGCTATGTCCCCTGTTGCCATACAAATGATTGCTCCCAATCATGTGAGGGCTCAAGTTGTTGCAATATTTTTCTTTGTTTCTACTTTTTTTTCAATTGGCATAGGTCCAAGCATAGTCGCGATATTTACAGACTATGTATTTCAAGATGAGGATAAGTTATACCTATCCATCTCTATGGTATCTGCCGTATTTCTTCCATTTTGTATCCTTGCTCTCTACTTGTGCCTTAAGCCATTTAGAAAAAGTGTTGAAGATGCTAATCAAATAAATAGTACTTCAAACTTGCACAACTAAATCTAAAACTTGCACAACTGAACTGATGTGTGCTAGATTTGTATAATAATTACACTGATGTAACAGGTGTAATAAATGCTTTTAGCAGGGGACCTTTATGAATAAACTATTAACTTACCTACTTACAGTGCCTGTGATTTTCCTCGGCGTTGTATCTATAGAAATTAATGCTCAGCAAGAAATTGAAGAAATTGTTGTATCAGCAACCAAGCGAGATCAAAGCTTGCAAGATGTAAACATCTCTATCAATGCTTTTAACAACGAAGATCTGAATCAGCTAAATTGGGATGATATTACCAATGTTGCAGCTCAGGCTCCTAACGTTGATATCAAATACGCCTGGGGTAATTCAATGCCAATTTATACCATTAGGGGTGTCGGGATGAATAGTTTTCAAGCCAGTGATACTGCCAGTGTTGGACTATTTATAGACGATGTCTTTCAAACTTCTATTGTTAGTATGGGTGCTCAACTCTTCGACATGGAAAGGGTTGAGGTTCTAAAAGGCCCTCAAAGTGCTTTGTTTGGTAGAAATACGAATGGTGGAGCAGTTAATTACTACTCTAGAAAGCCAACAATGGAATCAGAAGGCTTTGTGAACTTAGACACCGGTAGCTTTAAAAAGAGAAAACTTGAAGGTGCTTATAGCGGTCAAATTAGTGAAAATACATCTGCAAGAGTTAGTTTTGTAAGCAATCAACAGAATGAGGGTTGGGTTCTAAATAGAACTACTGGCAATAAACAGGGTGAGGTTGATATTTTCTCAGTAAGAATGCAATTATTATGGGAGCAAGATGACACATCGGTTCTATTTAAAGTTGGCTCAAGCAAAGATAGATCCCAGCCAGTGTACTTCCAACATATTGGAACAAATAAAATAGGTGGTGGATATTGTGATGCTTATTTAGCAGGAAGGCTAGATCCCACGACTTGTTTTGATACCTTGGGATACAGCGATACTGATAATGATTGGTATGCAGGTGATTATACAAATGATTTAAGTACTCCAATCAATGAAAATTCAACCCTTGAGAATGATCACAAACTTATGACTCTAACAATTACCCAGGGTTTTGAGAATTTTGAGCTTAAGTCGATAACTAGCATGACAGAGTATGATCGAGTTCAACCCAAGGAATCCGATGGTAACCCTGCCCTCTTCTTAGACTTTCTCTTTAATACGCAAATGGAATCATGGTCCCAAGAGTTCAGATTGGTTTCGACTAACGATTCAACATTTAGCTGGATAGCGGGTGTTCAGATCTCTGCTGATGATGTTGCAGAGAACCCACCAAGAATTGGGTTTACATCCGAGTGGATTGGATTTAATTTTTGGCTCAAATACAATCAAGAAAGGAAAAATAACTCAATCTATGCCCAAGGTATATGGGAATTATCAGACAAAACATCATTTGAACTGGGTGGAAGATATCTCACAGATGAGATGAGTATGGTCTCAAAAGTTGGTTTAATATTTGGCACAAGTGCCACAGAGCCAGCTGTAACATTTGCAGAGTGTCCTAATGCATTTGTTAATCCTTGTGGATTAGATGAGAATGCTTTCACTTGGAAAGCAGCCATCAATCACACTCCTGATGAAAATACTCTTTGGTATGCAAGTTTAGCAACTGGTTATAAGCCTGGTGGGATTAACGGTGGCTTAAACACCAACCCAAGACTCTACAAGCCTTTTAAGGAAGAGGAAGTTGAATCTATGGAGATTGGATATAAAGCAACAATCCTTGATGGCAGAGCAACTGTGAATGCTGCAATTTTTGATTACTCTTATACAGGTCTTCAAGCAGCAACTGCAAGAGAGACTGCAGACGGTTTAGTTTTAAACTTTCTAACCAATCTTGCAGAAGCTGATGTATCGGGATTTGAAGCTGAGTTTAAATACAGAGCGAGTGACAATCTAGAATGGCAGTTTGGTCTTGGTAAATTGAACACTTCTAATAAAGATCCGGGTGTTAATTTTGATGGTCCTACTGGGAATTCAGATAGAAAATTACCAAATGCACCAGAGATTAATTACAACATAGCTATAGATTACAGCACCCCACTTGAAACAGGTGGCTCAATGAATGTATTTATTGACTACGTTTACGAGGGAGACCATTACAAAGAAGTGGTAAATATTCCAATGCTAAAGATTACTAACAAACTATTGAATGCCAGGTTAACTTGGAAATTACGAGATGATAAAACTAGTGTTTCATTATGGGGCAAAAATCTTACAGATGATGTGTACATTATGGATACACTTGGAGCCAGTGGTACAACAGGATGGGGTGTTTTTGTTACAGGCATGCCCAGGACTTATGGCCTAAGTCTTGATTATAGATTCTAAGAATCTAGCAATAAAAATAAAGGGGTCTTTATGGCCCCTTTATTTTTAGTATCTTTATGGATTTAAAATTACACAATAAAAAGGTTTTGGTTTGCAGTGGTGACACAGACCTCGGTGCTGCATGTGTAATAGAGTTTCTTAAAGAGGGATCTCAAGTAGTCACGACCGTTCTCTCGCAAGTAAAGATTTACGAGTTATTTAAAAGATTTCATTTTGATTCAGCTACTCTAGATTTAACTATTATTAAAAGTGATATTACAAAGAAAAAAGATAGGATTAAGCTAAAGCCTCAAATCGAGTCAACTGAAATCCTCATCAATCATTCTCCGGGACCACTTGCGGGTAATTTCCTTGAGTGGAATGAAGAAGACTGGCTAGGAGCTTTGCATGCAAACTTGCTATCAAATATTCAGATAATGAATGCCGTTATACCGGAGATGAAAAGAAGAAAATCTGGCAAAATTTTAAACATATCAAGCATGACCGCACGCTACCCTATGGATGACCTTGAACTTTCAACTGTTGCAAGAATGGGCCTTGAGGGTTTTGTAAAAAGCATATCAAAAAAAACTGACTGTCCTGGAGTGAGTATAAATACAATTCTTCCGGGATATTTTTTAACGTCTAGTCTTGAGGAATATTTTAATAACCTTTCAAGGGGCGAGAAAAATAAGAGACAAAAACATATCTTAAGCAAAATTCCCATTGGTAGATTTGGTAAGCCTGAAGAATTTGCTAAAACCTGCTGTTTTTTATGCAGCGATTATGGTGGATTTTTTTCGGGGCAAAGCTTTTTAATTAACGGCGGTCAAGTTACTTAATTGGATTAATTATGAAAATCTCGCATTGGCTTCAATGTTAAGTATACAAAGTATGTGCCTATGGGTATTAAGCACAAGCTCACAATAGACATTGAATATTTTAAAGCTGCTTCATAGCCTATAAAATCAGTTATTATCGCGATAATTGCTGCACCAAAAGCATAAGAGAAAAGATTGCTAAAAAGCATGAAAATTGCAGTAGTCTGAGCTCTCATATGATTTGGAGCTATCAGCTGCATTACAACTGGAGGTAAGCCCTGCGGAACAGCAAAAAGCATCGTAACAATGCAAAGTAAGACAATTGCGATATTAAGATTTGGTGCAAGCGGCATTAAGGCTGCAAAAGGAATGGTGATTAATGCTGCGTAAAAAACAGTTCTCATTGGCGCATCTTTATAATTTTTTTTAGCTAGATAATCTGATATCCACCCTCCTAAAAAAGGCCCAATAGAGCCAAAGATCAACAGCGCTAATCCATAGATTAAACCAGCATCAATAATATCAATCTCAAATGTTCGCCTTAACCACTCGGGTATCCATACCATAAAACCTGCAATCACTGCTCCGTTAAGGCAGATTCCAATATTAAGATTTACAAATATCTTTCGTAATTTCCATAAATAAATGACCACATCCTTAAACGAAACATTGCTAATATCTGATGGATTGTTATCAGTAATTCTGGTGGGTTCTTTGATTGTTAGAAGTAATATCAGGACTAAAAATCCAGGAATTGAAACTAGCAAAAAAGTTAGTTGCCAGGGTTTAATAATGCCGTACATTGGTAGAGATATTGGCGGCATGCTAGAAACAATTGAGATAACTGCACTTCCGACAAGCATAGCTATTCCGGCACCAAGATACAGTCCAATCACATAAATGCTAATAGCCCTTCCAAGCTTTTCCTTTGGAAAATAATCTGCAATCATTGAATAAGCTGCAGGAGATAAGGCGGCCTCCCCAACTCCAACCCCTATTCGAGTTAAAAATAGAAAAAAATACGTTTTTGTTAGGCCGCATAATGCAGTCATAAGTGTCCACAAAGCGACACCTATCGAGATTATTGATACACGGTTTTTTGTATCTGCAAGCTTTGCAATAGGAATACCTATAAATGAATAAAAAATTGCAAATGCAAGCCCTGCTAGCAGACCAATCTGAGTATCACTGATACCAAGATCCTCTTTAATGGGTTGAATTAGCAAGCTTAAAATCTGTCGGTCTATGAATGCGACTGTATATGCAAACATAAGAACCGCAACTACATACCAGGGGTAATATTTATGTTGGCTGAGTTTATTAAATGATTTAAGCAACTTTATTTTTTATTCTTTTGCGTCTTGAAGTTGTTGCGGCTAAATCAACTTTCTTATTTTTAATAACAACTCCATATACATTATATGCAGATTTTTGAGATATTTTTCTATCCAAGAAATCCTCTAAGACCAAAGATGGCTCTCTTTTTAAAGGGTTTGAATGCCCTCCACTACCTGTAGTCCATAACTGAAGGATATCGCCTGCATGTAACTCTATCTGACTCTTCCCAGGAATTGCAATGCTTCTAGAATTTTTTCGTTTTACCGCTGTGGCACATTCTGGGCCTGGGTGACCACCCGCTAAACCCCATGGTTTAAACTTATGCCTGTCCCTGCGCAAAGACGCACTTGCTTTTCCTTTAAGCCATTCAACCTCTGAATAAAATCCCAAGCCTCCCCTCCATTTACCAGCACCCCCAGAATCCATCCATAATTCCATTTTATTAAAGCGTATTGGGAGCTCTGCCTCACTAACCTCTAGAGGAACATGATAAACATTTGATGCATCATGGTCTGTTGCATCAATTCCATCTTTGTTTGGCCTGGCACCCATTCCTCCCATCCAAGGTCCACCTATGGCGCCTACTATTCTTTCATTGGTATCTTCATCAAGCGTGCCACAATAAATTACTGATGCTTGACCGCAGTTTGCAGCTGGGTATTTTTTAGGCAATGCCTTTGATAAGACTCCAAGGACTACATCTACAACCCTTCTTAACGAGACACTTCTTGAGGCAACTGGCGCAGGAAAATATGGATTAATAATGCTTCCTTTGGGGAAATGTATTGATACAGGTCTAAATCCACCCTCGTTGTCTGGAGATCTATCTCCCGTTAATGTCCTGATACCAAACATAACTGCGGATGTTGCAGATGAAGGAACGTTATTTATTGCTGTTTTAACTTGAGGAGCTGTGCCAGTAAAATCAAAATGTATATTAGATTTTTTAACTTCCATCCTCACCGCAATTTTAAGAGGTTCAAAACTCTCTAATGAGCCGTCATTATCAACCCAATCTTCAAATGCATATCTTCCATCTGGGATATTTTCTATCTCAGTGCGAGTAAGTTTTTCTGTGTAATCTAATAAAGAATTAATGCCTTCCTTGAGATTGGTGAGCCCATAATTATCAGCTAGCTCACTCATTCTCCTTGCTCCCATTGACCCTGCAGCAATCTGGGCCAATAGATCTCCTTTAAGCGTTTCTGGCGTTCTGCTGTTTGAGGTCATCAAGCCAATCAACTCTTTATTAATCTCCCCTCCATCAATAATTTTTGTAAGAGGCAGCCTAAGACCCTCAGAATAGAGGTCGTGAGCATAAACAGATGCACTTCCTGGAACAACACCACCGATGTCTTGGTGATGAATCATTACAGTGGCATAGCCAATTAATTTAGTCTTTAAGAACGCAGGACTTGCTATAGCGATATCTGGGAGATGTGTTCCTCCAGAGTAAGGATCATTTATTATGTAGCAATCTCCTTCTTTAGCTTTGCCCTGAGGAAAAGTATCAGCTAGAAGTTTTCCAATCACAGTTAAACAGCCTAAGTGAATTGGAATTGATACTGCTTGAGAGATATTTCTACCCTGGTCATCTAACAAAGCTGACGTTGCGTCACAGGCTTCATTAACCATCCTCGAATGGGCTGATTTCAGTATTACAAGTTGCATTTCTTCAGAAATGGAAGAAAGTTTTCCATAAAGGACTTCTAAACTTATGCCATCCATTTTTTCATCTCCTTATAAATCTTTAACATTAAAAGTAAATCTCTTCATTTGGTCTTTAGTACCGTAGTCAATAATTCCATTCATATCTGGGCCCTTTTGATCAAAGCCATTTGAATCATTTAAGCCAACTATTCTTGCAAACTGCTTGCTAGGATTCCTTGTCAACATTTCTTGCGTTACTTTCAGCTTAATGTTCTCTTGAGTCTTAATTCTTCTATGCGTCATAAAAGTAGTTAAGTTAACTCTCAGACCATCTGTTAATTTTGGGTATGCTCCATGCCAAAGATTTCCATGCCAGAAAATTAACGATCCTGCTGGTGCCTCAACAGGAATGACATTAATCTTTTTAAAATCATCCATTGAGGATGGTTGGCGTGCAAATTTATGAGATTTAGGAACAACAGCCAAGGCTCCATTATCTTTGGTGTAATCTGTTAAGCAATAAGCGCTATTGCAAGCATCCGTCCAATCAATTGGCAGTTTTCCATTTGGTGAAGGCTGAGTGTCAGCATGAAGACCCAACGAAGACTTATAATTTTTTCCTTTCCACTTAATGAAAGAAGACATACTCGATAGTTGCGCTTGATTCTTTAAAAAATACGCAGACATAGATAAAATCACATCATTCATAACCCATTCTTCAAAGATAGGATCTTCAAATAGCAGGGAATACAATACAAATTGGCTGTCGGTTTGCGGCAAGGCTTTGTACTTACCAGGGCTAGCATTAGATTTAACATCTATTGAATTGCCTGTTTTGTGTTCTGCAATTTTTAATATAGTCTTTAGGATGAGTCTTCTTCGATCTTCGCTGGCCACTTTAGTTGAAGGTATTACGGTATAGCCGATTTCTTCAACTTCTTTTATATTTTTCCAAAGGTTTAAGTTATCAATTTGATCATGGGGGTAATAATTTTTAGTATCTTTTGAAACTTTCATAACTAGACTTATTATACGAACAACTCTAAATAAGTTCAAATTAGATCAGCAGATAAAATTAATTGAACATATAATAACGCTTAATTGTGCGCCCGTAGCTCAGCTGGATAGAGTACTTGGCTACGAACCAAGGGGTCGGGAGTTCGAATCTCTCCGGGCGCGCCAACTACTGATCGTGATTATAAAAACGCAGTGTTGAGTCTTTGATAGAAAAAAACCTGACATAAAAAATATCCTTTAAGTAGTTTTGATAATTTCTCCAAGGGTTCTTTGTTCCTTGCTTGGGAAGTATATCTAGGGCTCTCTGAACATACCCTGAAGTAAAGGATATGTACTCATCATCTGCAACTGCTTGTGAATTATTTTCAGGACAGCAAGCTGTTACTTTTTCACGATCCATCGCGTTCAAAAGCCTGCAAACATACTCGCAGGTTAAATCTGCTCTTAAGGTCCAAGATGCGTTCACATAACCAAATGAGAAAGCTAGATTTGGAACACCACTCAACATCATTCCCTTGTAAGCCAGTCTATTGTGAGGTTCTATATCTACGCCATCGATTGAAACAGCTATGCCATTTAAAGAATTAATCTCTATCCCTGTTGCGGTAACAATAATATCGGCCTCGAGACTTTGCCCGGATTTAAGTAAAATGCTATCTTCATTAAATTGCTCTATCAAATCTGTGGTCACTGATGCAGTGCCTTGATTGATTGCAGAGAATAGATCTCCATCTGGAACTAGGCACATTCTTTGATCCCAAGGGTTGTAAGAGGGAGTGAAATGCTTAGTCACATCAAAATCGTCCCCAAGTTCATCTTTAACTTGTTGAATCAGTTTTTCTTTGACTTTAGCCGGATAAGCTCGCGATAGGTAATATCCTAGACTTGTAAATAGAATGTTCTTCCACCTTGTAAGAAAATAAGCCAAGTGTGCTGGAAGAAATCTTTTCAGCACTTTGTTTAATTGATCCTCACCGGGTGCAGAAATGACGTAACTGGGGGAGCGTTGTAGCATCACCACATGTTTTGCTTTTTCTGCCAAAGCTGGCACCAAGGTAACCGCCGTAGCTCCACTGCCAATGACAACAACATTCTTGTTTGTATAATCGAGATTTTTGTCCCAAAACTGCGGGTGAACCACAGTACCTTTGAATGCTTCTTGGTTTGGAAAATGCGGAGTGTGGGGTTTGTCGTAGCTGTAGTATCCACCGCATAGGAAGAGAAAATTCGCTGTCATATCAAGAACTGCGCCGTTAGCACTTGTTACTTTGAGCTCCCAAAGAGATTGATCTGAGATCCAGTCAGCGGAAGTAACCTTGTGGTTGAATTGAATTCTATCTCTGATTGAATGCTCATCAACGGTCTCATTTAAGTACTCTAAAATTGATGCTCCATCGGCAATAGATTTTTTATGCAACCAGGGCTTAAATCTAAAGCCAAGAGTGTGCATGTCAGAATCAGAGCGAATGCCTGGATAATTAAATAAATCCCATGTTCCGCCCAAAGAAGCACGACCCTCCAAGATGGTAAAAGATTTAGTTGGGCAAGATTTCTGTAGATTGTAGGCTGCAGCTATGCCTGAGATACCGGCTCCTACCACGACTATATCTTTATGCATAACCATCCTACTTATTAACTCTAGACGCATCTCTAGTAGCTTTAAATTCATTACCTTCATACCAGTTGGGCCACACCTCTGAGTTCGCAAGATCTGCACTGATACTAAAGATTACATCGATGGATTGATTTAACCCTTCTAAATCCCAATCGGGAGAATACTCATCTGCAACTCCGTGATATGCATCCAGCCTATAGGTTTCCTCAAGGGCATAGCCAGCCGCTTTACCGCCTTCAACCAAATCAAACCCACCATCAGCATAGAGCATTGGCACCCCTTTTTTGGCTAGGCTGATGTGATCAGATCTATAAAAATAACCTTTTTCTGGATTGGGATCGGGGTTAACGTAGCGAGCTGATTTAAGCAATTCTTCTTCCAATAGGTCTTCTAACTCTGATGCTCCGTACCCGACAACCACCATGTCATTTGTTAGGCCTGTTGGTAAAATTCCATCATAATTAAAGCCTGCAACTACTTGCGAAAGGTCAATTGGAGGATTTTCTGCAAAATACTGAGAACCGAGCAATCCTGATTCCTCCATGGTGACAGCAAGAAATAAAATTGATCGTTTTGTTTCAATATCAGTAAAACGTTTGGCAAACTCCAAAATTGACGCAACGCCCATTGCATTATCAACAGCGCCATTATAAATGGTATCAGCTGTAGGATCATCTGATGGAACCATGCCTAGATGATCCCAATGCGCCATAAATAAGATATATTCATCAGAGTTGGTTGTACCTTTTTTTACAGCACCGATGTTGTGTGATTGCAGGTAGCGTACATTATTGAAAAGTTCAGAGTTTAGCGTTAGGCCTCTTAACGGAAATGCTGAAAATGTCTTTTCTAAGGCTATCTCTTTTAAAGAGTTATAGTTAAAACCAGTAAAGCTTAAAACACCATCAAGAGCGCTATCTCTGATCCAGGCTTCTACTATAGGACGGCTCTCTCCCATATCATTCCTTTGTAAATCGAGCTGAGGTCCCTGCCAACTGCTTGAAACAACTCCCCATGGATAGCCTGCCGGAGCTTCTTCATGAACGATAATTGCACCAATTGCACCTTGCCTTGCGGCCTCTTCAAATTTATAGGTCCATCTACCATAATAAGTCATTGATTTACCATTGAATAATCTTAATTTTCCAGTAGCAAAACCAGGGTCATTAACAAGAATCACTACTGTTTTCCCTTTAACATCAACGTCCTTATAGTCATTCCACTTGTATTCTGGAGCCACAATTCCATAACCAACAAAAACCAATTCGCTGTCTCTAACTTTCCTATATTCCCTTGCATGCTTGGTCCAAAAAACTACTTCCTTGCCTGCATTCATCTTGCGATCATCGCCTCTGAATGACAATGTTAAATAAGACCGGTCTTTAAGAGTTATTTCAGTGGTCGGCACATTAAGAAAGTAGCTATCATCTATTGGTTCTAGCCCAAGATTTTTAAATGATTTAGAAAGAAAGTTCTTGGTCATTTGGCCGCCATCTGTACCAGGTGCCCTTCCCTGATAATCATCTGAAGATAAAGTAGATATCCAATACCTCAAACGACCATCGGTATCCTCAGGCAGCGATGGCGAGCATGCGATGAGAGCTCCAAGAGCTATGATGGAACAAAACATCACACTAAAGCGGACAGATGAGTTGAGTTTAATTTTATGTTTCATAAGCAGATATAAATTGAGCTAATAAGAGTATAAAATATATTTTCATTATACAAGGGGAAGCCGCGCATGAATTTTTTTAAACTCTCAATCATTATGTTTTTAGCATTAACCTTTATGTCGATTGGTACTCCGATCTATGCACAAACTTCTGAAATATCTGATCTGTTAGACATAGAGTATGAGAAATTTATCTTAGATAATGGTCTAACTGTAATAGTTCATGAAGACAGAAAAGTTCCCATGGTGGCTGTAAATGTCTGGTACCACGTTGGCTCCAAGAATGAGAAAGTTGGAAAAACGGGCTTTGCTCATCTATTTGAACATCTGATGTTCAATGGCACAGAAAATTTTAACAATGAGTACTTTGAGCCTTTTGAGAAAATTGGCGCAACAGACCAAAACGGCACCACCAACTCAGACAGAACCAACTACTTCCAAAATGTACCAACGAATGCACTTGATCTAGCCTTGTGGATGGAATCTGATCGCATGGGCCATCTTTTAGGTGTGGTAGATCAAGAAAAATTAGATGAACAAAGAGGCGTTGTCCAGAATGAAAAGCGTCAAGGTGAAAATCAACCTTACGGAAAAGCCTTCTTTCAAATTAGCCAAGGTGCATTTCCCAAAGGTCACCCCTACTCATGGTCAACCATTGGTTACATGGAAGATTTGGATGCAGCATCTTTGGAGGATGTGCAGAACTGGTTTAAAACATACTACGGTCCAAACAATGCAGTGATTGTTTTGGCTGGTGATATTGACCTTGAGACAGCAAAAGAAAAAGTCACAAAATATTTTGGTGACATTGCTTCCGGCCCTCCTTTGACTAAGCCTGAAAAATGGATAGCTAAGCGATCAGAAGAAAAAAGAGAAATCATGTTTGACGATGTTCCTCAAGCAAGAATCTACAAGATATGGAATGTACCAGAAGCTGGAACTCTAGCGAGTACACATTTTGATTTAGCCTCAAGTGTATTGGTTGGTGGAAAAAATTCACCTCTCTACAAAGAGCTGGTTTACAAGCAGCAGATTGCAACCAATGTTTCTTCTTTTTACTACGATAGAGAAATTGCTGGTCTATTTTTTATATCCGCTGATGTTGCTCCTGGTGGCGATCCTGACGTTGTAGAACAAGCCATGGATGATGTCATAGCAAGTTTCTTAAAAAAGGGGCCAAATGCCAAGCTCCTTGCGTCAGAAAAAACTAAAACATTGGCAGGTTTTGTTAGAGGCACTCAAAGGATTGGTGGCTTTGGTGGAAAATCAGATATTCTTGCAACCTATCAGACATATGAAGGTAATCCAGGCGCTTACAGACAAATCTTAAGGGATATTGAAGATACAACCCCTGCAACGATGAAGAAAACATTGAATGAGTGGATTGATGATACTCCTTATGTTTTATCCATCCTGCCGACAGATAAATTCACAACCACACCAACGGACTTGGACCGATCTACAGGCGTTCCCTACCCAACGGATAAAGTGTCTTTTCAATTTCCAGAATTACAAACAGCCACTCTTTCAAATGGAGCACGGGTGGTCTTGGCTCAAAGATCCGGGGTCCCTTTGGTTGAGCTGAACTTTCAATTCGGTTTTGGCTATGCTCAAGAAGATAATGATGAAGTCGGCTACACCAACTTTATGATGGGCATGCTCAACGAAGGAACTAAAAAATATGATTCCCTTGAATTTGATGAGATCTTAGACTCTCTTGGTTCAAATCTTGGCTTTGGGTCAGGATTAGATTCATCCGTTGCATCACTATCGAGCTTAAAATCTAACCTAGATCAAACACTTGATTTGGCCAAGGAAGCACTCATTAACCCAACCTTCCCTGAGGCTGAAATCCAAAGAATTAAAAAACAAGCTTTAGCAAGTATCACTCAAGAAGAAAATCGACCAGCATCAATAGCCTATAGAAACATTGGCAAGCTATTGTATGGTGAGTCTCATCCCTACGGTAAGCCCTTAACAGGCAGTGGAACATCTGAAACCATCACGGCTCTCACCAGAGATGATTTGGTTGAAGTGCACAAAAAAGCAATCAATCCTAGCAACCTCACCTTTGCAGTTGCAGGAGATATTAATCTTAGTGAGATTCTTGCTCTTTTAGAGGATAAGTTTGGAGACTGGGAATCATCCTCTGTTGATCCGCTGAAATCTTTAGACAACGTTGCTTTGCCTGAGACTCGAGTTGTCTTCTTAATCGATAAGCCTAACGCTCAACAGTCATACATAGTGGCGGGCCAATTGTTGCCCGAAACTGCAACTGATGAAGAGATTGCTCTTGATTACATGAATTATGCTATTGGTGGAAGTTTTACGGCTCGTTTAAACATGAACCTGCGTGAAGATAAGAGTTGGTCCTACGGAGTTAGAACCAGACTTGCGGATGCCAAGGGCCAAAGAGCAATGCTTGTAACTGCACCAGTGCAAACAGATAAGACGGCTGAGTCAATCAATGAGATCGTCAATGAATATGCAGCTTATCTCTCAACAAATCCTGTAACGGCCGATGAGCTTGCAAAAGCTAAAGCCTCCAGAACACTTAAACTACCAGGTCAATTTGAAACCTTAGGTTCTTTAAAAGGCGCGGTTTCAAGCATTGTGACTTACGATCGTGATTTAAATTATCTGAATAATCTTCCGGGATTGCTAGACGCTCCAAGCCTGCAAGAAGTTCAAGCCAAAGCAACAGCCCACATCAAACCCGATCAATGGATTTGGTTGATTGTTGGAGATCTCAGCAAAATTGAAGAACCCATTCGAGCGCTCAATCTTGGCGAAGTCAAGGTGATCAAATAATGAATAGCCCTCTATCAATTAGCAAAGAAATTGCTCACTCTAAATTTAATGAAAGACAGCATCCTGCCGCTCATGATTTTGAAACAACCATTAATTTAACGGACCTGGATCTATTTACCAAAGGTCAGCCGATTAAAGAATTTAAAGAAATGAGAGATCAGGCACCGGTCTTTTGGCATCCTCCGATGGTTGGAGATGTTGAACCTGGATTTTGGTCGCTAACAAACCATGCCGATATTCTAAAAGTATCATCTGATCCTTCAACTTTCTCATCACAAATGGGCACAGGGACCATGATGACTCTTGGAAGAGAAGATAGGCGTCATCCAAAATTATGGCGATCAGCAATTGATCACATGCTCAATCTTGATGGGGCTCTGCATATTAATCTTCGGCGCGAGCACATGCCGTTTTTTAAACCAGATTATGTGTCTAATTTAAGAGTAAAAGTCAGCGCTAAGGTTAAAGCTCTTTTAGATACAATTGAGCCAAAGGGAGAATGTAATTTTGTACATGACTTTGCTCAACAGCTGCCTATTTACACTCTTTCAGAAATACTAGGAATTCCAGAAGCTGACAGACAAAAACTTGTTACCTGGATGGAGTTCTTGGAGCTTGCTCAATACATTCAAGTTGATCAAATGAAAAAAGAATTGGATGCAGAGCATGCTCAGGAACCTGTAAATACCGAGATGATCGACATGTTTAACAACATGATCGATGAAATGTTTGAGTACGGCAGATATATCTTAAACAGCAAACGAAAGAACCCTGAAGATGATTTGCTGTCAGCCATTGCTAACGCTGAAATTGAGGGACAGCAACTGAGTCAAGAATTCTTAGATGGCTCTTGGTTACTAATTATCTTTGCTGGCAATGACACAACCAGGAATACATTAAGTGGCGCGATTAAACTTCTGACTGAAAATCCAGATCAACGTCAAAAATTAATTGATAACCCAGATCTCATGCCTAATTTTCTGCAAGAATGTATCCGAATGATTTCTCCTGTCATGCACATGCGCAGAACCACAACTTGTGAAACGCAAGTCGGTGATCAGTTAATGGGCCCAGGTGAAAAAATTGTGATGTGGTACGGAGCTGCAAATCGAGACCCATCTGTTTTTGCGAACCCAGATAAGTTTGATATTGAGCGAGAGAATGCCGAAAAGCATCTAGCTTTCGGTATTGGTCGCCATACTTGTGTCGGTAAGCCTGTGGCTTTAATGCAGTTAGCAGAATCTTACACTCAAATACTTCAACGTTTTCCTGATATACATATGAACGGTGAATGGAAAGTTGCACCGAATAATTTTGTGCATGCCATTCAAGAGATGCCGGTTAAGTTTTAACTGGCAGCTTCTAACTTCTCACTTAGCCCAAGCCATTCTTTCTCGACTTCATCGATTTGAGATTTGAGTTCGGTTTGATTTCTGATGTGATCATGCAAGTCTTCTTGGAAGTTCCCTGCGTAAGTTTCAGGCGAGTGCAAGATGGCCTCAACCTCAGCAATCTTTTCGTTTAGGCGCTTTAATCTTTTCTCACAACTCATGATTTCTGCTTTAACTTGGCGCAGAAGTTTTTGATCAGCTTTCTTGTTGTTGCCCTTGCCTTCTTTGCTAGCCTTAGGAGCAGCACTTTTAGTTTGAGGTGAATTAATTTTATTAAGAATGCGCATGCTGTAATCATTCAAGTCACCAGGAAAGTCTTGAATCTTGCCATCATCAATCAGTAAAAATGTATCCACGTTGTTTGAGAGTAAGTGTCGATCATGCGAGATCAATAAAATGGCACCCTCAAATGATTGCAAGGCCATAGTTAATGCCTGCCTCATGTCCATGTCCAAATGGTTGGTTGGCTCATCCATTAGTAAAAGATTGGGTCTCTGGTAGGCAATGATGGCCAAAGCAAGCCTTGCCTTCTCCCCACCAGAAAACAACGAAATAGGATCTTTAACTTTGTCGTTACGAAAATCAAAACCTCCTAGGTAGGTGCGAACTTGTTGCTCTGTTTTCTCAGTGTCCAACATTTGTATTGACTGGTATGCAGATTTTGATAAATCCAAATCATCCACTTGATGCTGAGAGAAATAACCAACTTTTAAATTAGAGCCTTCAAACCTTCCACCGGTAAGAAGACCGATGTCTCCTACCAAGCTTTTAATCAGAGTCGACTTACCTGCTCCGTTGGGTCCTAACAAACCGATGCGATCACCTGGGTGCAAGCTCAGATTCACTTGATTTAATATAGGTTCTCCATAGCCCAAGTCGGCCTGATCAAGGGTGAGCAAAGGATCAGATAGCTTGTCTGAGCTGGGGATAGTGAAGTTGAATGGAGAATCAACATGCGCTGGAGCTATCAGCTCCATTCGCTCAAGCGCCTTCACTCTGCTTTGAGCTTGTCGTGCCTTCGTTGCCTTGGCTTTAAATCTGCGAACGAAATCTTGCATGTGCTCAATTTCACGTTGTTGCTTTTTAAAACTTGAAGCTTGCTCGGACAAACGCGCAGCTTTAACTGCCTCAAACTGAGAGTAATTGCCTGTATACATCTCAATGGTTTGACGGTTGAGATGGGCGATAGAGTTAACACATTCATCTAAAAACTCTCGATCATGAGAAATAAGCAGCAAAGCTCCCTTAAACGCGTTGATCCAGTTAGACAGCCAGACAATCGCATCTAGGTCTAAGTGATTAGTTGGCTCATCAAGCAACATCAGATCCGATGGTTGCATTAAGGTTTTTGCGAGATTTAAACGCACTCGCCAGCCACCAGAAAAGTCTTTAACGGGCTTTAAAAGATCTGCTTGCTCAAAGCCAAGTCCCACCATTAATTGCTCAGCTTTTGATTGCGCTGCATAACCATCCAAAGCATTGAATGTCTCATGCAATTCGCCCAAGCGATCAAATTGCTCATTGGCCTCTGCTTCTTTGATTTTGCGCTGCACTTCAATCAACTGCTGATCGCCTTCGAGCACATAATTAACCGCCTGTTGGTCTGTGCCTGCAACTTCTTGGGCAAGATAAGAAATCCTAAGATCTTTTGGATAATCTAGGTAACCACTGTCTACTGGCAGCTCTCCTGTGATCATTTTAAATAAGCTTGTTTTACCAGCTCCATTGGCTCCAATTAATCCAACTTTTTTATCACGATGCACAATCATAGACACATCTTCAAATAAAAGATTGGGTCCCCTGCGAAGTGATAAATTGGTAAATGAAAGCATTTAAGCAGCTAATAAAAAAATGCTAGTGTAACAAAACAAACTCCCTTTCTTGCAAGAAAGATTGATAAAATTTGTCCATGAGCAAATCAATATGGTTTACACCTGTCAGCATCGATGATTTTAAGGATTCATCAGTAAATATGGACAAGCTTCTTGGCGTTGAAGTCACAGAAATTGGAGATGATTACATCATTGCCAGAATGCCTGTGAACGAAAAAACCAAGCAGCCTTATGGAATTCTCCACGGAGGAGCTTCTTGTGTTCTAGCTGAAAGTCTTGGAAGTATTGCAGCTGCTTTTACTCAAGATCGATCGAAAAAGTACCCTGTGGGCATAGAGATCAATGCCAACCACATCAAATCAGTGACAGAAGGATATGTTCACGCCAAGGCAGTGCCTGTGCATGTAGGTCGAGGAACCT
>ENA-OSJC01000946-OSJC01000946.1-marine-metagenome-genome-assembly--contig:-NODE-946-length-25904-cov-13.418864_pt1 | contig 25904 bp, 5 predicted proteins | sample MGYA00237885_ERZ534234 | MGnify/ENA primary metagenome ERZ534234 (study PRJEB26413, sample SAMN06343907) | marine metagenome | isolation source: coastal waters | place: Atlantic Ocean: West Antarctic... | reverse complement strand
GATTATATTGTAAAAAATAAAGAGGCAACTTTCTGTGTAAAGGTTGAAGGAACTTCAATGACAAAAGCAGGAATTAACACTGGTGATATTATGATTGTAGATCGCTCCCTTAACCCAAAACACAACGATATTGTACTTGCTGTAATTGATGGAGAGTTTACTGTAAAGCGCCTAGCTGTAAATAATGAAAGCATCTATTTAATGCCTGAAAATGACAGCTTTTCTCCGATTCAAATTAATGAAGCTATGGATTTTCAAATATGGGGTATCATAACACATATTATTCACAAAGCTAGATGATTGCACTTGTTGATTGTAATAACTTCTATGCTTCTTGCGAGCGTGTTTTTAGACCCGAGCTAGAAAAAAAGCCTGTTGTAGTACTATCAAACAATGATGGATGTGTAATTGCAAGAAGCAATGAGGCAAAAAAAATAGGAATCAAAATGGGTGAACCTGCCTATAAAAAAAAAGAGGAGTTTAAAAAATATAATGTTAATGTCTTCTCTACCAACTTTGCTTTATATGGAGATATGTCAAATAGAGTAATGTCGATACTCAAAAAAAACAGTAAGGACATTGAGATATATTCTATTGATGAAGCATTTCTTGATTGTGAAGATGGCGATTTAGATCAATATGCAAAAACACTTAGTGAAAAAGTAAAAAAATGGACAGGAATACCAGTTTGTATTGGAATTGCAGAAACTAAAGTTCTGGCAAAACTTGCTAACCAGATTGCAAAAAAACATACTAAATCGGGTGTTTTTATACTACAAAAAAAGGAGATCATTAAAAAGGTATTACAGAAAACAGCTGTAGAAGATATATGGGGAATTGGAACTAGATCTGCTATGCTGCTTAATAGTTATGGCATCAATACAGCATACCAGTTAATTTGTATCGATGAATCATGGATAAGGAAAAAACTATCTATAGTGGGACTCAGAATAGTACATGAACTAAAAGGAATATCATGCTTGCCTCTAGAAAATAAAAAACAAATAAAGAAGAATATTTGCACTTCCAGATCATTAGGAAAGCCTACATCGGACTATAATCAACTCTGCCAAGCAGTAAGCACCTTTGCAGCTAGATGTAGTGAGAAACTAAGAAAACAACAGTCAGCTACAGCAGAAATAAGAGTCTTCTTATATACTAACCCATTCAATCCTAAGCAAAAACAATACTATGGTAATATTGCATTAAAATTAAGTCAAGCAACTAATGACAATCAAACGGTAATCAAAGAAGCTCTCCGAGGTTTAAAGATGATTTATAAAAAGGAATATATATATAAAAAGGCTGGAGTAATTGTCAGTAAAATAATTCCTAAGAATCAAGTACAGCTAAATTTATTTGAAGACACTAAAAACACAGGTAAATATCAAAAAATATCTAATGTTTTTGATGTAATAAATAATAACATGGGAAAAGATACAATCAAAATAGCAACACAAGGGTTTAACAGTAGCTGGAAAATGAAACAAGAGCAATTATCTCCCTCATACACTACAAGAATTGAAGATATACTAACAGTGAAAATATAAATGATAGAAATAATACCAAAAAATAAACAGGCACAAGGACAATTTAATGGAGGAGAAATTATTGAAAACAAACCCGTAGGGTTTCCACAAGATGGTGGAGAAACACAGCCGTATTCAAATATTTTTTACTGGGCATACGCACAGGCAAACAAAGAGAGTACAATAGGCCTACATCCACATAAAGGCTTTGAAATAATCACCTTTGTATTAAAAGGAAGTATACGTCACTATGATACACTGCTAACAAAATGGATAGATCTGCAAGAAGGAGATATTCAAGTAATTAAATCAGGATCAGGAGTATCACACTCCGAAGCCTTAAATAAAGATGCCGCAATTTTTCAAATATGGTTTGACCCTAACTTAGATCAAAGTCTTTACAAGAAAGCAGAATATCAAGACTATAAAAAAGAGGAATTTAATCTTCAGGGGAAAACAAAAAAACTAATAGGCAATAACGCGACTATAAAAATTGATTCAGAAGGTGTGGAAGTATATGAATTATATTTAAAGAATGAAGAATATAAAATTCAAAATAAAGAAAATGAGATTTACTCACTATACATATTGAATGGAGAAATTGAAATAAATAATAAAAAAACTAATATAGATGATTTTATTATAATATCAGAAAAGGAAGAAATTCTAATAACAGCCAAAACAGCAACTAAAATATTCTGTATTAAGTCTAAAAAAAACCTTTCTTACCCTTCATACTTCACTAAGTATTTAAAATAAAAAAGGAAGTAACTAAAAGCTACTTCCTTTTAATATTTAGTGAATATAATTATTTTATAATATTAACACTTCTAGAAATAAAATTTGTTAAATCCTCACCCTTTAGCATGCCTTGAGATAGTAATGCAAGATCAAGAAGCTGATTAATCAAATTAACTCTTTTCTTCTTTGTCTTTTCATTAAGAACCTTTCCAATAAGATCATGGTTTGAATTAATTGCTAAATTATATGATTCAGGCATAGAACCAAACATTTGCATCCCCCCTCCTCCTGAAAGTTGTTGTTGTTCCTTCATTCTTCGCATGAATTCGCTTTGAGTAATCACAACAGGAGCATCAGTAACAGACATATTTTGAAGTTGAACAGTAAATTTATTCTTATCTACTTCTTCTTCAATCATTTTCTGGAGTTTCTCTTGTTCTTTTTCAGTTAACTTAGAAACAGTAGACTCTTCTTTCTCAATTAATTTATCGATAATATCAGCATCAACTCTAGCAAATTGAACATCAGTATTTTCACTTTCAAGTCTGCTTATTAAATGACTAATTAAAGGACCTCCAAGCTCTAAAACTTCATAGCCTTTATCAGTTGCTGATTTCACAAAACTATGCTGTTCGTTAGCGTCGTTAGTATATAATACAATTGTTTTACCATCTTTATTTTTATGAGATTCTTTAACTTTCTCGATATACTCATTAAATGTATGATAAACACCAGCTGTATTTTTATATAAAGAAAATTCTTTTGCTTTATCATAAAACTTCTGCTCTGTTAGCATTCCATATTCAATAAACACCTTAACGTCATCCCATTTTTGTTCAAAATCTTTTCTATCTTTCTTAAACATCGTAGCAAGCTTATCTGCTACTTTTTTTGTTATATGACTAGCTATCTTTTTAACATTACCATCAGCTTGAAGATAAGACCTGGAAACATTTAAAGGAATATCAGGCGAATCAATAACACCGTGTAAAAGAGTTAAGAATTCTGGAACAATATTCTCTACATTATCTGTGATAAAAACCTGATTACTATATAGGTTAATTTTATTTTTCTGAACTTCTAAATTATTTTTTAGCTTAGGAAAGTAAAGTATACCTGTTAAATTAAAAGGAAAGTCAACATTTAAATGAATATGGAATAATGGATCATTAAATTCCATAGGATACAATTCTTTATAAAAGCTTTTATAATGTTCATCTTTTAAATTAGCTGGAGCTTTTGTCCAGGCAGGCTTAGTATTATTTATAATATTATCTGAGACCTTGTCAATCTTTACAATTTCTCCTTTATCATCTTTCTTACCTTTTGGATCATCAATCTTATCAGTTTTTGTTCCAAATTTAATTTCAACAGGTAAAAACTTACAATATTTATTTAAAATAGTAGAAATTCTTTGTTCTTCCAAGAACTCAACTGAATCATCCGCTATATGCAATACGACATCTGTTCCTTTTGTTTTTTTCTTAGCCTCATCCATGGTAAAGTTTGGAGAACCATCACAAACCCATCTAACAGGCTTACTATTTGGTAATTGACTTTTTGTAATTATCTCAACTTCTTTTGCTACCATAAATGCAGAATAAAAACCTAAACCAAAATGTCCTATTATTGAATTTTTCGTATCAGCATCTTTATATTTATTTACAAATTCTTCAGCACCTGAAAATGCAATCTGATTAATATATTTATCTAATTCTTTATCAGTCATTCCAATACCATTATCTCTGATAGTCAGAGTTTTAGCCTCTTTATCTAATAACACTTCTACTCTTAATTTCTTAACATCTGAATCTAACTCTCCAACTGTCTTAAGAGTTTTCATTTTTTGTGTTGCATCAACTGCATTAGAAACTAATTCTCTTAAAAATATCTCGTGGTCAGAATAAAGAAACTGCTTGATTATTGGAAAAATATTTTCAGTTTGAACATTAATATTACCTTTTTTCATTTTTGATTTATTTTATTATTTAGTTTATAGAATTGCAAATTGTATGCCATAGATAAAAGCTATGACAAACTTAACATTTAACTGAATAATTGTCAGTTACTTGCTATCTTATTAATTTAACTTGACCATTATATTTGAATGTCTCCCCATATACATTTTCTGCTTCAATTACATATATATAAATACCCACGGGTACTTGGTTACCTTTTCTCGAGGTACCATCCCAACCAAAATCTAAATTATCTGAGAAGAATATCATTTCTCCCCATCTAGAAAAAATTTCCATTTTGTATGATATAATTCCAGTTCCATAGGGCTTAAAAATATTGTTTAACTCATCATCGCTAGAAAAAGGAGTAAAAGCATTTGGAATAAATAAATTATAATCTGTTATTATAGCCAATTTTGATAATGTATCAATACAATTATGTTCTGATATTGTTGTAAGAATAACCCTGTAATTTCCAGTTTCACTATATGAATGATAAGAAATTGAATCAATCCCATAGGTACCGTCATCATAATCCCAATTCCAAGAAATTATATCTTGCCAAATACCGTCTGTATAGTCAATAAAAATTAATGGATCATCAAATTGATCAAATAAACGCTGATTATTTGGATATATTTTGAAATCTATTATTGGACTAGGTAAATTTAAAATAGTAGCGGAACCCTCAACTTGACATAAATTAGCATCATTAACTATTACTTGATAAGTACCTTCACTAAAGTTCGAAATAGTTGGTAAAAGTGAACCATTACTCCAAAGATATGAATATCCCGCAACTCCTCCAAAAACATTTACCTCAGCTCTACCAACACCTTTGAAACATGTGTCTGTATATTGATCAACAACTAAGAATAATGAATCAGGTTCAATAATTATTATGCTACTGGATGACACACAATTATTTTTATCATATACAGTTAATTCATAATCACCAACAAAAAGATCTGAAATACTATCAATTGATAAAATAGAATTCCAATAATAAGTATAATCAGGAACTCCCCCATTTGCTAAGCCTAGTATAGCTCCATCATTAAAACCGTAACAACTGATATTATATCCATTGTAATCAGTAGTTGGCAAAATAGTACTAGACAGAACTTCTGAAGGTTCGATTAATGGAAAATCAAAAATTATAACACAACCAAGACTATCAGTAACCTCTAAAATATATGTGCCTGCTATTAAATCATATATTGAATCAGATGTTGATAGATTAGACCAAGAATATGAATAAGGCTCATAACCTCCTGAAACTAGAACAGATACCCAACCACTGTTATCTCCCTTACAACGTATATTAAAACCATTAAAATCAGAGGTTTGTATGCTAGTGTTTTGAGCGATATTAATAGGCTGAGTTAAGGAAATAATAGTATCAAGTTGACATAAATTAGCATCAATAATAGTTAAAAAATAATTTCCAGCAAAAAGATTATTTATATCAGCAAATGTTGATGAAAATAAATTTGGACCAATCCATTCATAAGAATAACCTGGAACGCCAGAACCTGGAAGAACATTTATATCTATTGAGCCTGTTGGCTGTCCAAAACATTGGATGTTTTCTGCGAGTATTTCTATTAGGATAGGGTTTTCTTGAGTTACTTCAACAGAGTCATAGACAAAACATCCGTTAGAATCTGAAACTAAGTAATTATAATATCCAGTAACTAAATTAAATGTATCAATGGTTCCCCAATCAGTTATATATGGCTCTACACCCCCGCTGATATTCAAGACTATACTTCCATCGTTACCACCATAGCAACTAATATCATTTACATTTTCATTAACATTTAAGATGCTGGGTTGAGAAATAAATAAATTGGTATCAAGAGTACAACCTGCACTATCAATAATTGAACATGAGTATGTTGCATCTCCTAACAGATTAAAGACTTCTTCAGTAACAGCGCCATTGGACCACTGAAAAATAAATGGTGGAGAACCAGCATTTATATTTAAATTAATCTGACCTGTTGAATCACCATAGCAACTAACATCAAATATTGTTGGAATAATTTTAATTTTATCAGTAATTAATAAGTCTAATGTAACAATACTATCACAACTTGTAGAACTTATTAGAGTATCAATATATATACCTGTAGAATTTAAAATATTTCCATTCCAGTTATAGTTACCGCATGAGTGAATAAACAAAGCATAGTATACTGATGGTATAATTGTCAAATAAATTTCAGTAAAACTATCACAACCAGCAATATTTACAAGCATAGTATCATAAATCCCACTTGAACTATATGTTATGCCATTCCAAGTATAACTATCGCATGCTGTTATTACATTTAAACTTGAACTACTATTAATAATAGTTAAATCAATGGTTACAATACTATCGCAACCAGTAAAGCTGGTAAGAGTATCAGAATAAACACCTGAGATAAAATAGTTTGAACCATTCCAAAATAAACTATCACATGCAATTATGGTATCCAATACTGATAAAGTATAGTTTACTGTTAAAAATAAAGCAGAAATGCTGTCACACCCGTTTACACTATTTAGAGAACAAGACTGATTAGGAGCATCTGAATTATAAATTGCTCCATTTATTATACCATCATTTAGATTAGAAGTTAAATCATATGCCGTTGTACCAACGCCTTCTTCAAAATTCCAATATCCAACTAAATTATTTTCATTACCAACTGGCGAACACAGCATATTATCTTGAATTTCTTGTTGTGAGAGTGATGTATTCCATATATCAATATTATCTAACATACCGTTAAAAGGCCCAATACATCCAGTACATCCTCCTGAAAGAAAATCACCAACCTCTAATGGCATTGAACTTACAGTATTGGATAAATTTAATGTTGAAGAGCCTGAAGCAATACCATTAATATAAGTATCAACTAAACCACTTGAGTGAAAAACTAGAGAAACATATTGCCAAGTACCAATATTAACTGGCCCAAAATCATAATAATTAGTCCCATTTCCTGAAATCCTGAATAAATTGCTGGAGTTAGTTGATAAAAAATAATTACTATTATTTGGAATTGTATTTTCATATTGACTTACAATCATTCCTGAGTGAGAAATATTTGGATTAACCCAAATACTAATTGTAAAATCTGATGTTGCTGTTGGACCAAACGATGGTGTTTGATCTAAACTAACATTATCGTTTATTCCATCAAAGCTCATTGCATAATTATTCACTCTTCCTCCAAGATAGTAAAAACCACTAGTATCGTATGTTTCTCCATTCCATAAATATGAATCACATACAATTACGCTATCTATACTAAAAGAAGAAGAATCAACAGTCAAATCAATACTAACAATACTGTCACATAAGAACGCATTAATTAAAGTATCAATATAAATACCACTAGAATCATAGATAACACCATTCCAGAGAAAACTATTACATACAGTTATTACATTATTTGAAAAATTTGAATTTACGCTCAAATTTAAAAGTATTACACTATCACATCCCGCATTATTTAAAATAGTATCAACATAAACTCCACTAGAATCATAGAGTATTCCATTCCATAAATAATTATAACACACTGAAACGGTATCAAAGCTTGAAGAACTATAATTAATTGTTAAAGTTAATGTTACGATACTATCACAACCAAGAATATTTGACATAGTATCAATATATATTCCAGAACTATCAAAAACACTACCATTCCACAAATAACTATCACAACTGAATATTGTAAAATATGATGAGATTGTTGGAATAGTAAATGAAGATGTTTGAATATCTATATCACCAAGCTCAGATAGAATATTTGAAGTAAAAGATAAAAGATTAGAAGACGGTATAGTGAAAATATTTGTAAAGGTTATTATTGAACTGTTTCCACTTGTAAAGATATTACCATCATCAGGACTAATTGCAATAATCTCTACACCACCACCAATTAAATTTGTTATTGTAAAAGTTCCAATTACGACTCCCGTAATCTGATCAACAGCTTCAACAATAATTTGTGAGCTAGACACGATACTATTGACAATTAAATTAGTATTGTATGAATTTAGAGCTAAAATCATAGACGCAGTACCAATATTATCACCTACACTCATTGTTGATATTGTAAATGACCCCGCATTAGAAGTAAAAAAGGCAGTATCCATATCTACTTCATTACTATCTTGACTAATACTTATTGTAAGGTCAGCTAAAACTCCACAGTTTAAGTCAGATAATGACACTGTAAATATTGGTGAGAAGTCTGTACAGTTTAATATTAATAAGAATGTCTGAATATCGACATCACCTGTCTCAGATATAATTTCAGATGTAAAGTTAACAAAGCCTGTATTTGGACTAAGGAAAATATTATTAAAGGTAATTGTAGAAATATGCCCACTAGTGAAACTATTTCCATCATCAGGACTAATAGCAATAATCCTCACTCCTGATCCAGGTAAATTTGTTACAGTAAATGTTCCAAGAATAGATCCTGTAATCTGATCTACTGCTTGAACAATAATTTCTGTGGAAGAAACAATACTACTAACAATTAAATCTGCATTAAATGTATTAAAACTTAAGATCATATTAGCAACACCAATATTATCGCCTACAGTAAGTGAAGATAAAATGAAGGAACCTGCATCAGATATAAAAATTGCGGTATCCATATCTACTTCATTACTATCTTGGCTTACTACAATAGTAAGATCGGTTAATACACAATTAGAATCAGATAAAGAAATTAAAACTGTTGGACTCATAGAACAGTTTAAAACAAAAGGTGAAATGTTTTGATACAATGTACCAAGTTCAGAAGTAATATTGGATGTGAAAATTACAGATGAGGAGTTTGGATTATGAAAAATATTAGAAAAAATTATCGTTGAATTATTCCCATTAGTATAACTATTACCATCATTAGGACTTACAGCATTTATTTCAACACCACCACCAACTAAGTTTGTTATTGTAAAAGTCCCAAGGACAGCTCCTGTAAGCTGATCAATTGCCTCAACTATAATCTCTGAGTTTGACAATATACTATTTACAATAAGATCAGTATTAAACGTATTTAGATTTAAACTCATAATAGCAGAACCAACAACATCACCAAGACTCAGCGATGAGATAATAAAATAACCACCATCTGATATAAAAACTGCTGTATCCATATCAACCTCAAAAGGATCTTGACTTATGTTAATAGTTAAATCTGTTAAGCTATTACAATTAGTGTTAGATAAAATCACAGATACAGAAGGACTAAATTCAACACAATTTAAAATAAAAGGAAAGAGTTGAACATCCAGATCACCAAGCTCAGATACAATATTAGAAGTAAAGTTTAAGAAACCAGTACCAGTGCTGTTAAAGACATTGACAAATGTAACAGTAGAACTATTTCCATTAAGAGTAAACGTATTACCATCTCCTGGACTTAAAGAAATAATTTCTACTCCCCCCCCAACTAAGTTCGTTATTGTAAATGTTCCAAGTATTACTCCAGTGAACTGATTAACTGCTTCAACTACAATTTCAGAAGGTGATATGATATTGCTAACTAATAAATTAGCGTTAACTAATAATGTACCAATATTCATAGACGCATTTCCTATATTATCTCCGATACTCATAGATGAAATAGAGAAAAAACCTCCGTTAGATGTAAAAATTGCACTATCCATATCAACCTCATTAGGATCCTGACTGACATTAATTGTTAGATCAGTTAATGAACAATTTAAATCAGATAATGAGATAGCAACTGAAGGGCTAAATGAAAGACATGATATTGTAACAGAAATAGTATCATAACAATAGAAACCATTTGTAGTCTGTTGTAACCAATATGTTGAATTAGTAATAGGACTAACTACAAGAGAAGCCGTTGTGTCTCCAGTAGACCATAAATAATCATCAACATTAAATCCAGAACCTGAATAAATAAGATCAACAGAATCGCCTAAACACAATATGAGATTATTATCATAGAAATTTAGAAAGCAGCAAGAACCATCATTAAAATTAGATAAAGGATTAAAGTTGTTAGCAGTAGAATCTGTACATCCTAAAATTAATAAATCTACAAAGAATAAAAATGTTTGAGAACATAAACTATCATCAGTTACTGATAATGTATAAAAACCGGACTCTAAATTAAAAACATCTTGATTATTGGAAGAAAAACTATTCGGACCGTTCCATACAAAAGAATAATTACCACTACCTCCAGAAATATTTGATAAAACAATACTACCATCATTATTAATTAATGGAGATACCGAAGTAATAAATTGATCTAAGTCTATTATATTAGGTTCTACTAAGCATGAAGTTAAAGATTCTGTTTCACCTGCGTCATCTTCTATTATAATCATATAGCATCCAGCATAAAGGTTACTAAAAGTAACAGGATTTGCGGTATATGTTCCAGCCAAAGGACTTTGTCCTACAGAAATATAGTTTGAAAGAATAGTGTCATAAATAAATAATTGATAATTATACAAACCTGTTCCTCCTGAGCCACTCAAATTAAAATACCCATCATTAAAACCATAACAAGAAGGATTAGAAAAAGTAATAGTTAATCTTGGAGCATCTGGAACACAATAAATAGGAAAACTACGGATATATATATCGTTACTACCAAGCTCTGAAGTTAAATTTGATGTGATGTTTAATACAGGAGAATTACTTGGATTCTCAAAAATATCATTTAATATTATTGATGAATTATTACCTATTGTTAAGTAATCACTATCTCCTGGACTATCATTAAAGATATTAGTTGTTATTTCTACACCACCTCCACTAATATTTAAAAGAAATACTACTCCTAAAATATTACCATTAATAACATCAATTGCATCTAGCTTAATTTCAGAAGGTGATATTATATTTGATACTTCTAAATTTACATTATATGATCCAGTACTTAGATTCATTGTACCACTACCCACAATATCTCCAATAGTAATTGAAAGAAAATCAAAAACACCATCATTAGTGGAAAAAATTGCATTATCAATATCTTCCTCATTGCAATCTTGACTTACATAAATAGTCAAATCTGTAAGAGTACAATATGAATCTGCAAGTGAATAATCAACATATGGGGTAAAAGATTGACAGCAAAGAATTGCTTCGTAATCATTTAAATTATAATTAGTTCCAAATTCAGATGTAAAATCCAAAGTAAAATTAATGCCTGATATATTGGGGTTTTGAAAAATAGAATAAAATATAATAGATGAATTATTTCCGTTGGTATAATTATTTCCATCAGGAGGACTATCTGCATAAATCTCAACACCTCCGCCAGAAAGATTTTTAAGAACAAAAGTACCAAGAACAGCTCCCGTTACTAAATCAATAGCTTCAACTTCTATTTCAGAAGATGATATAATATTATTTACAACTATATCGGCAGTAAAGGAAACCAGATTAAGATTCATTATTGCAAGTCCTATGTTATCCCCAATTGCAAGAGAAGAAAAAATAAAAGAACCAGCATCGGAAGAGAATGTTGCGTAATCAATATCCTCCTCATTAAAATCCTGACTTACATATATTGTTAAATCAGAAATAGCTTGACAATTATTATCAGATAATACCACATTAGAACCTGGGGAAAATGATACACAATTTATAATTACAAAACCTTGACTATCGTAGTAATCACAACCTAAATCAGAGCTTAGATTATAATTAAAATTTAAATATGAGTTATTTGGATTTTGAAAAAGATTATTAAAAGTAATGGTAGAACTATTTCCACTTGTAAAATTATTTCCATCAACAGGACTATCAGAATAAATCTCAACACCACCACCAGAAAAATTTTTAAGATTAAATGTGCCTAAAATATTAGAAGAGTTAGTGACATCAACAGCTTGTACCTGAATTTCTAAAGATGAAATTATATTATTTACAATTATATCCGCATTTAAGGAAAGTAGATTTAGATTCATTGTAGCAGAACCTATATTATCTCCAACGCTTAGGCTAGAGAGATTAAATGCCCCATCATCAGAAGAAAATGTTGCATAGTCAATATCTTCTTCGCCAGGATCTTGACTAAGACTTAATGTTAGATCAGTAAAAGATTGACATGTATTATCAGAAATTGAAGCAGAAATTGAAGGAGAAAAATTGCTAGTAAGTGAAAAATCCTCAAGCCAAACGTATGAATTTAAATTATTGTCAGTTCCATCAGCAATAGCTAATCGAATAGTATACGTTTGTCCAATCTGGACAGCAGCCTCAGCTCTAAAAACAGTAGTGAATCCATTGACATATGATATAGTACTAAATCCTGATCTATTATCTACAAAATATTGTGGATTAATTGGAGTAACTATATTAACAGAAGAAACTGTCACTGGAAGTTCAGGACTAGAAAGAGGAACAGTTGCTAAGTTTATTGCACTACCAAAGTATGAACCAGTAATACCTGGTCCTGATAAGAAAAACCCAAAAACATCATTATAAGCAGTATTTTCAAAATTAAAATATTCTGAAGATCCAAAAGCGTAATTAAAGAAAAGACTATCTGAATCAGCTACAAAATCAAAAGATAAACTTGCAACATCATTAATACTAGTGACAGTAAAAGAATTTGTAAAAGGGGGAGGTAATAGAGGCGGCACAGAATTAGCAACATCTAACAGGTCAGGGTCAGAGACATTATTTGGTGGAGGATAAACAGGGCCAATAAAACTAGGATCAATTTCATTCACATCTCCAGTTGAAAGAAGAATACCATCGTTAATGTTAAGATTTGTAGTGCTAGCATTAAAATACCCAATCTGCATAAGATCTCCTTGAAAATTAATATTTGACGCATTAACACATGGACCTAATAACATTTCATTAACTAAATAGTCTGGAGAATTATATGGAGCATTATTATTTACACTTATCTGAGTAAAAGAGGGAAATGAAAAAATAAAAAGAAATAATATAGATAGTATTTGCCTCATTTATTCCAGTATAATTTTTTTATTTACAATAAATTGATCTGTTTTAATTTCTAAAAGATATACTGCTTTTCCAAATCTATTTAAATCAAATGACGTTGTAAATTTTCCTGTAATATCATTAATAAATTTATAATACACTTGCTCTCCTAAAAGACTAAATATTGAAATACTAATATCTTGTTTTTTTAAACTCTTTAAAGAAATTTTAAAAATATCTCTTGATGGGTTAGGGTAAATATTAATTTCATTAATTAAATTAAAATCAAAAATCGAACTTGGCAATACATTAACCTGAGAACTATCAATACAACCATTAGCATCTATTACTACCAAAGTATATATGCCAGTTAATACTGGATTGATAGTAAATGATACACCCATATTATTTGAAGTACTTGAAAAAAGCCCTCCTGAAGGTCCATAAATCTCATATGTATATGGCAAAGTTCCACCAGTACCGATAGAGATTAAAGCTCCAGAACTATAACTTATTGATGCAGATAATTCATCAGGCTCAAAAACAACAATTGTATCCGTAAAAAAACAATTATTAACATCAGTTAATGACAATATATACATATCAGAAGGAATATTAAGTAAATCTTCTATGGTATCTCCTGTATTCCATAAATATGAATAAGGGGCTGAACCACCAATTGTAGTACCATTAATGTTCCCATCACTTAACCCAAAGCAACTAACATAATTTAGATTAAAAAAAGCAAATAAATCTTCAGGCTCTTCAACAGAAATACTAGCAATTAAAAGACAGTTATTAGCATCTAGTACATTAACAAAGTAAACACCAGAATAAATATTACTTAAGTCTTCAGTAGTATCTCCAGTATTCCAAAGATAATTGTAAGGAACTGTACCACCATTAATAGTTAAATTTATACTACCATCATTATTACCAAAGCAACTTACAGAATCACTGATATCAAAATAAGTAAGTATAAGTGGTTCATCTAGAGCAAATGTGTCACTAATTATACAATTATTGAAATCAGTTATGAGAACAGAATATTGTCCCGCTGTAATATTTACAAGATTCTGTGATGTATCTCCAGTATTCCATAAATAACTATAAGGAGGAACACTTCCAAAAGGAAGGGCAGTGATATTCCCATTAGTATACCCATTGCAAGTTGGTTGAATTAATAAACTACTATCATTTAATATTGATGGTTCCATGACCATAAAAGAATCTATATATAAACAACTATTTGAATCCATTATTGAAATATAATAGAATTGTGAAGAAAGATTATTTAAATATGAGGTACTATCTCCATTATTCCATAACAATAAATATGATCCTGTTCCACCAGCTACTGATAACGAAATATTACCATCAGAAAATCCATAACAACTAACATCAGTAATTGAATCAATCACTGATATAGCACTTGGGTCAAGGACATTTAAAGTATCATATAAAATACAACTATTTGAATCAATTATCGATAGAACATATTGCCCTGAAGAAATATTATTAATAGATTGTGTAGTATCACCAGTACTCCATAAATAATTATAAGGAGCTGTTCCTCCAGATGCAAAAACACTTACACTTCCATCATTATATCCATAACATGACGGGATAATTATAGAACTACTGTCATTAAATTGATTTGGTTGTAACATCATAATTGTATCTAGCGCTATACAATTATTTGAATCTAATATAGAAACAAAATATTGACCAGATGGAATATTTAACAGAAACTGTGTTGTATCTCCTGTACTCCATAAATAAGTATAGGGACCAATACCTCCACTAGGGTTTATTGATATACTTCCATTATTAAAACCGGAACAAGTGACATAACTTATGGAACTGAAGTTAGATAACGGTGAAGGTTGTGTAATGGTTATTGTATCTAAAAGCATACAACCCTGTAAGTCAATTATGCTGTAAGGATAGTTGCCAGCTGGAATTGGTATATAGCTAGGAACTGTTATAGATGTTGGATTTAATAAAGAAAATGTTTGACCAAAGACACTAATTATATATCCGGGGGTACCACCAGAGAGAGTGAAGGTAACAGAGGCATTAGTTGAGCCAAAACAACTTACATTAGTTATACTGTCAGTTACTAAAAGAGGATTTGGGTCAATAATATTTATAGTATCATATACAACACAATTATTAGAATCAGAAATGATTACAGAATATAGACCAGCTCCAATATTTTGCAAATTTTGTGTTGTATCTCCAGTATTCCACAAATAAGTGTAAGGAATTGAACCTCCATTAATAATTAAATTTATACTACCATTTATATATCCATTGCATGTTGGATTTAATAAATTATGATTATTAATAAGTTGAGTAGGTTCTGTAATTATAAAAGATTCTGTATACAAACAATTATTTGAATCTGTAATTAAAACACTATAAGTGTCTGGTGGTAAATTATTTAAAGATATTGTAGAATCTCCTGTATTCCATAAATAAGTATAGGGACTTACTCCTGATGAAGGATTTAGATATATACTTCCATTATTAAAACCAAAGCAGCTTACATTAGATATTAAGGTTTGATTTGAAATCAATAAAGGATCAGTAAGTAAAATTGTATCAGAGATAGAACAATTATTAGAATCAGTTACCGATACAATATATTGACCAGCTCCTAAATTCTGAATTGACTGAGTGGTATCACCATTACTCCAGAGATAAATATAAGGACTAGTACCACCACTTGAAGAAATATTAATGCTACCATTTGAAAAACCATTGCAAGTAGGATTTAATAAATTAATTGAATTTATAATTGAAAGAGGCGTAGATAAAACAATAGTATCTATAGTCTCGCATAAAGTTGAATCAGTAATACGAATTTGATAAGAACCTGCGTAAAGAGAGTCTGGATTAACAGGAAAACCATTCATATCGAAGACATATGTATTATAAGGAGCAACTCCTCCAGAGGGATTTAAAATTATACTACCATTATTTTGATCACATATTGGCTGAGTAACAATCTCATTTCCTTTCAAATTACATGGTGGATAAACTGTAATAGATATAACTTGAGCAGTATTCTCAATAGCTGGTGCAGGACAAAAATCATCCGAAACTCTTACAACAAAAGTATAAACGCTAGCCTGGTATCCACTACAACTATTTATTACATGATTACATGAAGTTATCCATTCAAAATATCCAGTACCTGTACCGTTGTAAGTAGTAAATGGAGGATCTGTTCCTGAAACAGATTCAACAAATGTAGCGCAAGGGGGATTTTGGCAAAGAATACCATCATTATAATTATAAAATTGTCCACCAGAAACTTCAAATAATAAACTTTGAGCAGTTCCATTTGGGTATAAATCATTATCAGTTGCCATAAAATCAAAAGATACAGTATCCCCACAATGAACTAATGTATCCCACTGATATGCATTAGGAGAAGCAGGATAGTAAAATGGAGGTTGAACGGATGGTCTAACATTACATAAGGTGTCAGCACCAAAATTACCATTAGTTGTATCTCCTAAATTGCATGTAGGTGCAATCAAAACAATTTGAATCTCTCTAAATATTTCAGATGTAATTTGACCACATTTGTAAGCTGAAACCTTTGTGCAAGTAACATAGTTACCTTGAATATTTGCTGGGTAAGAAGTTCTTCCAGTAATACTATTTAAAGAAATACCGTTTATTGGACTTGAGTAGGAAAAACCAGAAGAAAAAAACACGGAATTATTTGTGGGGTTTAAATAATCATATCCAATATTATCTATTGGTTGACCCCAGCTATAGACAACAGAATCTTGTTCTTGATCGAATGCATTATGAGAATATGTAAATCCATTTGTTAATGATGTGGGATCATATCCATTATTTACTTCTAAAATTGTTCTTGGTTTCTCATAGAATTTTGGTGAAGAATCATAACAATCATTATTATTAGGGTATGATACTCCAAGAGAATCAATATACGGATACATCACAGCTCTAAGCGTAAAGCCAGTTGATCCAGGATTTGAAATATTTGTAATGGCATTATTTCTACAACAAGCATCCCAAGTAAAATGCCAACCATCAGAGTCTGGAGAACCTATAAGTCTCATTGTGTCAGATCTATAAATTTGCTCTTCAACAGCACCATTTCCATTTCCTGTAGAACCTGTATTACTACCACCACATGAAAACTGAGTGTTAGGACCATCAATAGTATTACAGTCAGGAGATAAATCTGTAATTGAAATTATATTTACTGCTATTGAAGATAGCGATGAATTATGTACAGTGAGATATTCTGTTCCTCCACCTAAAGAAATCCCTTGACAATCACGATAAATTTTTAACTGAAAAACATACAATCCAGCACTTGGACCTGTCTTAATACATTCCCAGGTGATCTCTCCTCCCATTAAATGGGTTGCTTTAGATTGTGTACTTAAAAAGACTAATAATAATACTAATAATAACTTTTTCATATTCTAAATTTTATTGAAGCACTAGCTTCTTATTAATTATTCCACTCTTAGTTTCAATTTCTACAAAGTAAATTGATTTCTCAAAATTAGAAAGATCTATCTGCTTTGTATACTCACCAATATATTGGATTAAATCTTCTTTATAAACAACCTCTCCCAATATATTTAATATTCTTATTCTAATTGATTGTATTTCTTCACTATTAAATGAAATATTAAAAATATCTCTAGATGGATTTGGATAAATATCTAAATCATTAATCAAAACACCTCCATTTAATCTTATTGTTACTGGTTGAGTCCAGAAAACTGGAGATGTCCACCACGATCTATAAGAAGTAATATTTGAGTCACAGAATGTTCTACCTTGAGCTCTATAGTTTGTTCCGGACTGTAATCCAAATTTATTAACTGAAAGAGTAGGGTAATAGACTCCAAAACCTCCAGCTGTTTGCCACGAGGAACTAGTGTCATTAACTCTTAATGCTATTCTAGCAAATACATAAGCTCCAGTTGAATCCCAAGAAAAAGTAGCTTTCCCTGTGTTTAGAGGATATGTTTGAATTGTCAAATTTGTCATTTCAGGACATATATCATCAGTAGTAAAGTATTGAGGCAATGTCCAAGTTGAAGCTCCACCAAAACAATAGAAAGCCTTAATTTTATATTGATAATTAGTACCAGGAGTTAAATTTTGTAATAATTTCAATGTTGTATTTACACCAAAATTACAAAGTCCATTTCCAACACCACCAGATTTAGTTATCCAGGAATTAGAACCGACTTCTCTGTAACGAATATTATATTTTAATACTACACAAGTATTAGAATTCATATTACCCCAATTAACTGTGGCTCTATTATCAGTAATATCAGAGGTAAATAAATTTATTGGAGCAGGCTCCTGACATGAGTAATACAAACAAGATCCATCATCAAATAAAGCATAAGGATTATAATTTATTGCTGAAGGGTCTGTACAACCAGAATAAACACAAGAACCATCATCAATATTTGCTCCAGGATAATAATTAGTAGCCATAGAGTCTGTACAACCATAAATTACTGGAATACATGAACCATCATCACAGGTAGCCAGAGAATCATAATTAATTGCTAAAGAATCTGTACAACCATATTGACAATATATACAACTTTGATCATTAATATTCGCTGTAGTATCATAATTTAAAGCTAAAGAATCTGTACAACCATAAATTAGCGAAATACATGAACCATCATCAATAGTAGCTAAAGAACTATAATTTAAAGCTAAAGGATCTAAACAGCCGTAAATAGGATATATACAAGTACTATCATCTACTGAAGCATAAGGATCAAAATTAAGGGCTAAAGGATCTAAACAACCAAGATCTGCACAGCCAGAACTATAACTATACATACTAATGTGGCCCGAGTTATTTCCATTATTATCACTGTTAGGAGATCCTATTATAAGCTCCAATTTTGGCCAATTGGACTGCATATTACTATTAGAACTTAGCGCAACATCATAACCACTCGAACTATTAGCAAATCCACCATCAACATCCTGACCTATTTGAGTCCATATTCCTAATATATTTTCATAAACTCGAACATGACCAGAGCCATTACCATTTCCATCATTATAAAGTGCTCCAATTGCAACAATACTTCCGTAAGAGTTAATTGAAACAGAAAAACCACTCTGATCACCTGATGATTCTCCATCAATATCTTGACCTATTTGAGTCCATATTCCTGATATATTTTCGTAAACTCGAACATGACCAGTGTTGGAACTTGTCCCATCATTTCCATCAGCACCAATAGCTACTGTAGTTCCATTAGAACTTAAAGAAATTGCACGACCACTAAAGTCACTAATAGCTTCACCATCAATATCTTGACCTATTTGAGTCCATATTCCTGATATATTTTCATAAACTCGAACATGACCAGAATTAGAACCATTATCATTATTATAAGGGGCGCCAATAGCAACAATACTTCCTGAAGAATTAATTGAAACAGAAAAACCACTATCATCACCAGCTGCCTCTCCATCAATATCTTGACCTATTTGAGTCCATATTCCTGATATATTTCCATAAACACGAACATGACCAGAATTAGAGCCATTACCATTATTTTTATTAGCACCAATAGCTACGGTGTTTCCTTGAGCATCAATTGATACTGAACAACCGCTATAATCGCTTGATCCTTCCCCATTTATGTCCTGACCTTGTTGGGTCCAAGTATAAGTTCCCAAAGCGGGATCTAAAATTCTTCTATACACTCTAACATGACCAGAATTTAATCCGTTTTCATCATTATATCCAGCACCAATAGCTACAGTTTCGCCATGATAACTTAATGATACTGAAGTACCAGAATAATCATAAGGACTTTCACCAATTATATCCTGACCAATTTGAGTCCATATTCCTGATATATTTTCATAAATACGAACATGACCAGACTGAGTACCATTACTATTATCATTATGATCAGATCCTGTTGCGATTACCAAACCAGTAGCAGATATTGCTACAGCCCCACCACAGAAGTTATCTGAAGATTGACCGTTAATATCTTGACCTATTTGATTTAAAATTTGATTTGAATTATAACAACAAGAACTATCATCAAATGTTGCTAAATAATTATAATTTAAAGCGATAGAATCAGTGCATCCAAACACAAATGGTGAATACAAACAAGTACTATCATCTATACCAGCAAATGGATTGTAATTATTTGCAATAGAATCAGTACAACCATAGCAAGAAGTAATTGTTAAATTTAAATAAGCAGTACTATCACATGAAAAGTTATTACTTAGTAAAGAGCTATAAGTACCACTACTGTCATAATTAAGTCCGTTCCAATTATAGGAACCACATGCAACAATAGTATCAAAAGATTCTAACGCAGCGGGTTCTGAAATCACAAAAGATGATGAGAAGTTGGATATGATACAGCCATTAGCATCCGACACACTAAGTAAATATGTACCAGCGCAAAGATTATCTAATAATGTATCATTGCCAGAAAGAATATTACCATCAATTAAATATGGATTAACACCACCAGAAATAGAAACTAAATTAGAAGCATTGCAATCACCAAAACAAAGATTAGAAGATTGTGATGTTATTGTATTAATAAGCTCAGTAGGTTCAATAATTGAAACAGAATCATAATCATATACAGATGAGTCTGTTAAAACATTACTTAAAAATGAAGAGTTACTAAAATACTGTGAAAGTGGATTATAAGTAGAGTTAAAAGATACTGAATCAACAATAAGTATATAATAAGTTGATTGATCTAATCCATTAGCAGTTATGCTAGTACCATTAGTCTGTGAACTTGAAAAATATGAAAAAGTAGCGTTAGCACCAACCTTAAATGCTTTCAATTGATAATTAGCATAAGAAGAGGGTCCTCCAGATATAGTATTAGTATCATTATCCACAAAAACTTCGATATCAGCAAGATTGCCACTACATAATATTGGAGATGTAATAACTACAGAGTCAATAGTAATACTATTGCTGAAATTTGGATAAATACATGACCCATCATCAAGAGTAGCAGATGGATCATAATTATCAGCAGTAGAATCCATACAGCCATAAAAAGAACATATTGAAAATACAGAGCCATAATCCCAAGTAGGATTAGAGGAAATATCTTGGATGTAAAATTGATAAAGATCACCAGGGCCAGGCGGTACATTACTAACTACCCAAGAAAAAGATCCAATATTCAATGGTTGACTAATTTGAAAAAGTGCTTGTCCCATAGTATAGTTCAACATATAAATTGATATACTATCATTTGGGTTTCCTCCAGTCCAATTAATTTGCACAGTATCTCCTAAACATAAAGAATCAGAAACAGGAGCTAATGATAATGGTAAATAAGTACAACTTCCATCATCATAAAAAGCTAATGAATCATAGTTTAATGCTAAGGGATCAGTACATCCATAAATAGCATTACAATTATTATTAAAATATGATTGTGGATCAATATTAGTCCAGTTATTTGCTGAATATGTACTATCATCAACATTAATACAAGTTAAATTTGAATTATTTAAAGTATAAAAAACTGTTATATTTAAATTATTACCATTTTTTATATCTAAAAAAATAAGCTGATTATTTACTGCATAAAGTTCATATAAAAAAGAAAGTGTACTTAAATCTAAACTATCTATTTGATTATTACTACAAGATATTCTTACAATATTAGAATTATTGCTTATATCTAATTCTGTTAGTGAATTACCATCACAATATAGGTAGGTTAAATTTGTATTATTTGTAAGATCAAGTATTGATAAAGATGTGTTTTCGCATCTAAGATAAACTAAGGACAGATTATTACTAAAATCAAGATTATAAATCAGAGGATTATTATAGCATACAATTATTGATAAATTTAAATTATTACTTAAATCCAAAGCGTTTAATTGATTATCATTAGTCTCTAATCTATTTAGAAATAAATTATTACTTAAATCAAGATTAGAAATAAAATTATCATAAGAAATAAGATCTATTAATCCAATATTTGTTGTGACATCAAAATTAGAAAGTGAATTATGATGTACACTTAAATGAGTTAGTAAAGTATCATTACTTACATCAATACTGATTAATTGATTATAATCACATTCTAATTCTAAAAGGTAAGAATGATCTGACAAATCAAGAGAATCTAGGCTACAGTAATTTAAATAGACATGAGTTAACGAATCATTATTACTTAAATCAATAGAGTCTATAGGGTTTACTGAAGCATCTAATATTCTTAGAGAAATGAAATCTTGTATACCAATAAGAGTATTTATTGAAAGACTATCTAAATATAAATTATTAACTGTATTAATATTTGAAGTTAATACTGAATCATTTAATGCAATCCCATCTCCCATTCCATTTGCTTCTAAATAATTTTCAAAATTATCATCTGGAACATAGGTAAAAAGGTTTAATGAAGGAATTGCTAAAGCATTCTCATAAGCACCTATATCAGGATTTGATCCAATAGGGTTTGGTCTTGGATCTCCATTTAAATCTAAAAGTGGCACAATTAAAGAATCAATTCCTGCACCAATACATGGAGAATTATCAGAAAGCCTAAAGTCATTATCTAATAACGGGTTTAAGTCAATATTCTCATTTGTTAAAGTGATACCCTGAACATTGCAATTAGAGAAAGATATTGAGGAAGGAAAAGAACCTGAGTAATCTCCAGCCTCATTAAAACCATCATTATATAATATAGAATTCATAAATGAAATTGACCCACTATGATTCATAACTATATAGGCATCAGTCGAATTAGCTGTAATAGTTGAATTAATAAAAACTGCATCAGCTGCGTTTCCTTGAGTATATATTAAATTCGCATTATTTAAAGAACCAATATTACCATTGTTTGTTATTAATGCATTAATTATAGTCGGAGCACTTGACATAATTTGAAAAACTGCGCCAGATTCAGTACAATTATTATTTGAAAACTGACAATTTTCAATCAAAGGATAACCCCATGACATAAGTATTGCACCTCCTTTACGACCTTGATTATTTACAAATTTAGAATTCAATATATGTACATCGCCAGAAATAGCGGCTCCTCCACCATCAAGATCGCCTTGAGCGAGATTATTAATAACATTAAGATCAGTTAAAACTATCCCATTTCCGTTAGCAGTAATTCCAGCACCATAATTGCTGTATCCATTAGTGATAGTAAATCCTTTTAAAATCACATTTGCTGTATCAATATGTACAACTGTACTGTCCTGGCTACCATCAATTATTGTAGAGGAAATATATGAAGTATCGTTATTAAAAATATATTCAGACGATAAAATAATTCTCTTGTCAATATAAATATTTTCAAAATATGTTCCTTGATAAGCTACTAAAGTATCACCACTTAACGCTGCATTAACTCCAGATTGAATATCAGCTGTAAATGTACTTTGAGTAATATTTTCAACGCAATTTCCAATAATACAAGAACCATCATCAACTGTTACTTGTGGATCATAATTACAAGCCAAAGAATCGGTACATCCATAAATAGAATTACAATTATTACTAAAATAAGATTGAGGATCAATATTTGTCCAATTAGTGTTTGAATATGTAGTGTCATCAACATTAATACATGCTAAATTTGGATTTGAATTAGCCCAAAACCAACTCACGTTTGAATTATTTCCATTTTTTACATCTAAGAAATTTAATTGATTGGCAGGACAATATATTTGATCTAGTACAATATTATTTGTTAAGTCTAGACTTACAATTTGATTATCACTACACTCTAATCTTTTCAAAGAAGTATTTAAACTTAAATCAAGATAAGTAAGTTGATTATTATTAGCATATAAATAAACCAAATTAATGTTGTTAGTAAGATCAATGCTAGAAATTTGATTATTAGCAAATTCAAGATATGTTAATGAGGCATTAAGACTTACATCAAGATTAGTAAGCTGATTATTATGACAAAAGATAGCATTTAAAGAAGTACAATTATTTATCTCTAGACTTGTGAGTCCGTTTGTATAACATAATAAACGATCTAAATTAGTGTTCTGATTTAAATCAAGACTATCAATTTGATTATCTTGACAATTTAATTCTTCAAGATTTAAATTTGAAGATAAATCTAGAGATGTAATATTATTATTTTGACAATATAAATTTTTCAGAGCATTAAAAGCTTCTATTCCAGTAAGATCAGAGATAGAAAGAGAATTAACGTCCAGTGTAACAACTTGAGAAATAGTAGAAGTTATCACTGAATCATTTAATGCTATACCATCTCCCCAACCAACAGATTCTAGATAATTCTCAAAATTATCATCGGGAACATAGGTCAGTGCTTGATAAATACACGATCCATCATCTGTAATAACATTTGGATCATAATTTAATGCATTAGGATCTGTACACCCTAAGCCCGTACAGTTTAAACTATATACACAACCTGGATCTATATTATCTAATAAAACATTAGAGACAAAAGTATCACTAACACTTATACAATTAAGCTGTGGATTACCAGTAAACTGATGATAACTAATATTTACCAAATTAATATTACGTAAATCTAAATCAGTTAAAAGATCATTATCATAAGCATATATAGTATTTAATTGAATCTTGTTCCTAACATCTAAACTTATTAAGGAATCATTATAAAGTGCTTGTAGATAATTTATATTATTATTACTACTTAAATCTAATGTTGAAAGATGTGTATTATTAATTTGTAGATGGTTAAGGTCATTTAGTGAAGATAAATCTATATTGTACAAAGGGTTATTATTCAATCGCAAAAGATAGACCCTAAGAGTTTGAGGGAAATTAATTGTTGTTAGTAAATTATCATTAAGATTTAAATACAGACCACACTCTCCGTATTGTGAACAGTAGTAACTATTAAAGAAAGCAGAATCAGGCAAAGTAATTTGAGAGAGATTATTATCCGAAAGCACAGCGTATTGTAAATTATGTGAACCAGATAAATCTATTGTTGACATATTACTATTACGTATTTCGACATAACTTAAATCAGGTAAAAAAGATAAATTGACAGATGTTAATAAATTATCATTAGCATTTAAATTTTGTAGATTAATCATACTTTCTATTCCAGTAAGGTCTGAAATATTCTTATTATTCAAATTTAAACTTGTAATTATCTCTATGCTTGAAGTTAAGACACTGTCGTTAAAATCAATACCATCTCCATAGCCATTACCCTCCAACCAAGCCTCAAATATATCATCCGGAACATAGGTCTTATTATAAGTACATGAACCATTATCAAATGTGGCATTGGGATTATAATTTAAAGCATAAGTATTAGTACAACCGTAAACAGTAGGACTACTACATGATCCATCATCACATGTTGCAAGTGGATCATAGTTTGGAGCTATAGAATCCATACAGCCATACACACAGTATATGCAAGATCCATCATCTGTACTAGCTGATAGATCATAATTAAGTGCAGCTGGATCCATACACCCAAGACCTGTACAGTTTAAACTAAATAAACAACCTGGATCTATATTATCTAATAAAACATTAGCTACTGTTAAATTATCAACACTTATACAAGTAAGCTGAGGGTTACCAGTAAACTGATGATAACTAATATTTACCAAATTAATATTACGTAAATCTAAATCAGTTAAAAGATCATTATC
>ENA-OSJC01000944-OSJC01000944.1-marine-metagenome-genome-assembly--contig:-NODE-944-length-25947-cov-9.196946_pt1 | contig 25947 bp, 21 predicted proteins | sample MGYA00237885_ERZ534234 | MGnify/ENA primary metagenome ERZ534234 (study PRJEB26413, sample SAMN06343907) | marine metagenome | isolation source: coastal waters | place: Atlantic Ocean: West Antarctic... | reverse complement strand
AACCCATGCTTATAAGATTCTTGTTTAAAATTATCTTTACTTACTTTGTTCATAAATACTTTCCTGCAAAAAACTTTTTTTATTACCGTCGACTAAATCCTTTAAAGACACTGATTCTAAGTAGCCTTCAATTAGATTTTCTAAATCTTCCCATAAATGATGAGTTAAACATTTAGCACTTTTTCCAGTACAAAATGTCTTTGGATCATTATTACAACCAGTTGTTTGAATACTTTCATCAACAGCCGATATTACATCACTTACTTTTATATTTTCTCGTTTGTCCGAAAGTTTGTATCCACCTCCTGGACCCCTATGACTCTTAACTAGATTAGATTTTTTTAATTTCAAGAAGATTTGCTCTAAGAAATGCAGAGATATATTTTGTCTTAATGCTACATTTGATAGTTTGCATGGCTTATCTTCCGCATACTTTGCTATATCTACCATTGCTAAGACTGCATATCTACCTTTACTGCTTAATTTCATGTTCTTTACTTTAATTTACTTTCTATATCTTCAATTCGTTTTTTTAAAATTTCATTATCCTTGATTAGATTCTCAACTAATGTTTTTCGACTGTCTTTACCTGAGGTTAATCCATAAGCAACAAAGCTATCTGAATCATCTGAAGATTTAGAGATATGTCTGGCTGGTATGCCAACAACACTCATGTTTTCTTCTATATCTTTTGTAACAACTGAATTGGAGCCAATCTTACAGTTGTTACCTACTAAAATAGGCCCCAGTACTTGAGCACCTGATCCAATAATTACATTATTTCCTATAGTTGGGTGTCGTTTTGTATTGATCTGACTTACGCTATCCTCACTTGGTGAAGTTCCACCCAAAGTAACGCCGTGATAAATTGTTACATTGCTTCCAATAATACTAGTTTCACCGATAACAACCCCCATACCATGATCAATAAAAAGTAAATTACCAATTTTTGCGCCTGGATGAATTTCAATTCCTGTTAAAAATCTAGTTATATACGAAAGCAGTCGAGCAAGAGTTGTTAGTTTTAACGAGTATAAGAAGTTAGATATTCTATATAACCCTAACGCATGTAAGCCTGGAGATGTAATTAGAGTTTCAACTCTGCCCTTAGCGGCAGGATCTCTCTCAATATAAGTGTCAATCAGTGAAATTAGACTACGCATTTATAAAAAAAGCCTTGAATTTATATATATAAGTTTAGTATACCGTCTTAATCGAAGTAAATATAATACCTGAGTAATACAGTCAACTATTAATATAGGAATTTATAAATGAGCAATCAAGTTAAGGAAATACTATTTACAGGGCCTGATGGGCGTTTAGTAGGCAAATATAAAAAGGGACAATCACTTAATCCTCCTGTTGCCTTGCTATTGCACCCTCATCCTCTTTATGGAGGAACAATGAATAACCCAATTGTAATGGAATTATACAACATATTTGACGCTTTAGGCTTTTCTACATTTAGATTTAACTTTAGAGGTGTTGGTAAGAGCGAGGGTAAATTTGATAATGGTTTAGGTGAACTGGCTGATGCGGCAGCGGCACTAGATTGGCTTCAAAGACAAAATCCTAATACAAATCAATGTTGGGTAAGTGGCTTTTCATTTGGGGCTGTTATATGTATGCAATTACTTATGAGAAGACCTGAAATTACAAGGTTTGTAAGTGTTTCACCACAACCAAATTTATATGATTTTAACTTTCTGGCCCCATGTCCAGCATCAGGCTTAATTGTTCATGGTAAAAAAGATGAAATAGCACCTCTTGATGATGTGCAAAAACTTGCTCAAAAGCTACAAGCTCAAAAAAATATTACAGTTGAATATGAAGAAATTTCTGGTGCCAATCATTTTTATGACAATGAGATACCAAAATTAAAAAAAGTTATAGAAAATTATATCGAGATTGAGTTAAATTCACGCTTTAGATAAATTTAAGATACTTCTCCACCTGTCATCGCTTTTCGAACACCTGTCGTTTTAGGGTAAGATATAGAAAGATTCTTTAGGGATCTTACACCTAAGTACGCAAATGCCTGAGACTCAATATATTTGTCAGATAGCTTAAGACTATTAATAGATAGTATTTTTGTATTTAATAAATTTGACAGGTTCTCTAAAATAAAAAGATTTCTACTGCCACCACCCATTAAATATATTGATTTACAGTTCTTATCTAAATTAATTATTGCTTGAAATATTGATATTGTTGTAAACATAGATATTGTTGCACATGCGTCATATAAACTTAAATTTCTATAACTTTTAATAGAAAAATAATTTCGATCTAAAGATTTTGGATATTCTTTATTAAAAAATCTATCAGATAAATTTTTATTTAGGATATTATAGTCAACATTACCTTTTTTTGAAAAATTTCCATTTACATCAAATTGATGTTTTGTATTTCTAGATATATAATCATCTAAAAGGCACATGCCGGGACCAGTATCAAATGCTATTAGCTGACCTGAAATGGTTATGTAGGTAATATTTGATATACCTCCTATATTAATAAACATTACCGGCCCTTTAGTGTTGATGTATTTTTTTAAAGCTGCATGAAATATAGGTACTAATGGAGCGCCTTCACCACCATTGCTAATATCTTTTTGCCTAAAATTAGAGACAACTTTAGTCTTAAAATAATCAGATATTTTTTTGGAATTAATTAATTGCAAAGAAATACTATTTTTTGGGTCATGGAAAATTGTTTGACCATGGACGCCTATAATATCAATATCTGCCAACTTTACTTTAGCTTTCTTAATAAGCTTTGATATACCTTCAATATACTTATTTGTAATTAATTCTTCTAATAAAATAATATTAAAATGGCTATTTTTATCATTAAAAGATTTTGAAAAACTAATAATTCTTTTTCTTAAATCGCTACTGTAAAAAATACTAATGCTTGATAAAGGTTCAAAAAAATCTAATCCATTAGTTTTAATTAATGAAATATCGATACCATCTGCTGATGTTCCACTCATGGCACCTATTGCAAAATAATAATTTCCCATATGATTTAGTATATATTTCCTGTATTCTATTTCAAAATTATATTATTAAATATTAATGACTTTATTAGAAGAATTAAAACTTAGAGGTTTTATTCATCAGTGCACTGATGAGGAGAAACTTAATAATAGTCTTAACAGTGGTTCTATAAATTTTTATATTGGATTTGATTGTACGGCTAAAAGTCTACATGTTGGTAGCCTAATTCAAATAATGATGATGCGCATATTTCAAAAATATGGGCATACTCCAATTGTACTTATTGGTGAGGGTACTACTAAAATTGGAGACCCATCAGGCAAAGATCAATCAAGAAAAGTGCTATCAGCTGATGATATCAAAAATAACTCAAGCAACCTTGTAAAAGTTTTTGATAAATTTCTTGTTTCAAGCTCTAAAAATAAACCTATCTATGCTAATAATGCTGATTGGCTAGATAATATTAATTATATAAATTTTTTAAGAGACTATGGTAAACATTTTACCATTAATAAAATGTTAAGTTTTGATAGCGTTAAGCTTAGGCTTGACAGAGAACAGTCTCTTAGTTTTGTTGAATTTAACTATATGATTTTACAAGCCTATGATTATCTTGAGCTGCACAATAGATATAACTGCAAACTTCAAATTGGTGGTTCTGATCAATGGGGCAATATAGTCAATGGTATTGATTTAATTAGAAGAGATAGCTCATCTGAAGTTTATGGACTTACTACGCCACTTCTAACAAATGCAAAAAATGAAAAAATGGGAAAGACCGTTGATGGAGCTGTGTGGCTAAATGAAGAAATGCTAACACCTTATGATTATTGGCAATTTTGGAGAAATGTTGATGATCGTGATGTATTTAGATTCTTAAAACTTTTCACAGACAAGACTTTAGAAGAAATCAAGTTGCTAGAAAATGTTTCTAATATTAATAATGTGAAAATTTTATTAGCTAATGCTGCTACTGAAATGCTACATGGAAAAGAAAAAGCAAATTTAGCTGAAAAAACTGCTAACGATGTTTTTAAAAATGAAGGTTCTTCAGAAAATCTACCGCTAATTAATGTTAATTTAACTGAAGGTAAATTATCGTTAAACGACTTAATTGTTGAAATTGGTTTTGCAAGCTCAAAAAGTGAAACAAGAAAACTCATTAAAAATAATGGAGTAAAAATTAATAAAGCTTTAGTTAGTGACGAGCTAAAAATTTTATCAGCTAATGATTTTGATAATAATAATGAAATCTTAGTGAGTGTTGGCAAGAAAAAACATTTTATAATAAAAAACTCTTAACTTATATTAATTCCCACTCCTTAAAAACTCTAGAGTTCTTTCAAATAATCTTGGTTTAAAAATAGTTAAAGGATTAGATTTTACTTCCGGATCATCTAAGTCGCCTGACATTGAGTATTCAACTGCTAAAATACCATCCCCTTCATCACCTATAAGAATTTTGCCAAACAGAGGTATCTTTTGAATAATTCCACTAATTAATTGAAGTGGTGAAATTTGCCCCTCTATATTAATTAATTTGTTTTTTCGATCAATGTTGCCTTCCAGTATAAGCCCTATTCCATCATTGACGGCAAAGGCTTTAATATCGGAATAATTATCAGCATTAACTTTATAACTTAAATTCCCGTATACAAATTCAATACCAGACACATTATTTAATGCACTACTTAAACCACTAAATGAAGGCATGGATAAAAGTTTTAAAGTAGATGGTGTATTAATTAATACAAAATCTTCTAAATCTATATCAACATTTGTTTCTAAAGAGCCGACAATTCTGTGACTTCTGATAACAGCTTTACCTTTACTAACAATATTTCTAGCTGAATGATTAGGGCCAACAGAATTTATTATATTTCCAACATCAATAACTGAAACGTCTATTTTAGCATCTTTGGTTCTCACGTACTTGAAACTAGTATCAGCTGTATTACCGTTACTTTGAACGTTAATTTTATTTTTTTTCTTATCAATAATTATATTTAAATTATCTACTAAAAGACCATCAATTAGAAAGGCTTTTTTTGTAGAAATATTATAATTTTCCGACTGAAAGTAATAATCTTTAATCTCATCATTAATTCTAATAACATTTTTTGATAAATCTATATTTTTACCTTTTATTGTTCCAACCAGTTTTCTGCTTTTCAAGCTTCCATTTATATAGATATCAACATTATCATTATTGGAAATATAAAAGTTATTAAATAAGAAATCGTTGCTATCAGATAACTCAAGTGAGCCTTTCAATTTGAGTGCATCTGTACTTGAGGTTAAAACACTCAGCTCAATATTTTTCTTTATATCAAATAAACTATCAATCTTTACATTTAGAACCTCATTAATTGGTTTTACTAGATTAATTTGTCTAATATAGAGCTGTATATTATTTAGATTGATATTAGATGAAATATTAAACAAATCATTTAATAAGTCTTTTTTAATTATAGTTACATTATAAGGGGCTATTCCTTTTATAAAACTCGGATCCTGGTTATCATCAAATTGGTAATTTAAGTTTATTTTGCCAGCAACTCTAAATTGAATATCTTTAGGTTTAAAGTTTTCATCAATACTAAATTCTGTTTCAATATTTTGTTCATCGTAAAGCAAATCAGAGAATGTTTTAAGTATTTTTTTATTATTAGTATCTCTTTTAGCTGAAATGTTATTCAGAATCTTAATAAGACTAACACTTGGCAATGTAGATTTTAATTCTAGTTTTTTATCACTTTCGGAATAATCAATTTTAAATTTAAGATCAAAACGATGTTTATTTTCTAGTTTATTAATGTGAATTTCTTGTTTTTTAAGATTAATTTTCAATCTAGCGTTATAATTGTTTTTTCCTTCAAAAAAAAAGTTTGATAATTCAATTCCATATTCATCTTTAATTTTTTCTATTTGGTTCCTAAGGTTGTGATCAATAAAACTTTTTGTAAAAACTGAATTTATATTTACAATATGATAATTGTTATTTTTTAAATTTATCTCATCTATAAGAGAAAAATTGTCACTAGAAAATTTGTTTATAGTTACATTTTTATCTTTAGAGATAATTTCCAATTCAAATATTTGATCCCGATATAAGCTTAGCTGACTTGAAATTTTAAACTTACTAGCACTAACGCCTTTTAGAGCTATACTGAGGATGTTTATATCTATAATCGTATTGGTTGCTTTAATACTATCGTTTAAATATATTTCCGCATTAGGTATGGATACTGCCAATCCAACACCTTTTGATAAATGCAGCCTCACTTCATCCAGCTCAATTTGCTTTCCAGAAACTTCGAAAACATATGTTGAAATTTTTTTACTTAAATATGAAGAATTAATATATCCAAACGCTAGTTTTAAAAAAACTGCTAAAAAAAATGTTGTTAACACTATTAATATACTGAGTATTATTTTTTTATTTTTACTCATTAGATTTTAATATTTGAAAATAATAATTTATCTAGCTCACCATCTAATACACCATCAGGATCGCTATCTTCATAGTTGCTTCTTAAGTCTTTGACCATTCTATATGGATGCAAGACATAAGATCGTATTTGATTACCCCAGCCTATTTCAGTTTTACTGTCTTCAGCAACTTTTTTTTCACCTTCTATTTTTTGTTTTTCAATTTCATATAGCTTAGATTTCAGCATATTCATTGCTGTATCACGATTCTTATGTTGAGATCTTTCATTCTGACATTGAACTACTGTATTAGTGGGAATATGAGTTATTCTTATTGCACTATCAGTAGTATTTACATGCTGCCCACCAGCTCCCGACGCTCTAAATGTATCTACCCTTAAATCTTTTTCTTGAATCTCAATGTTAATATCATCATCAATATGAGGAGTTATCCAAACACTAGAAAAGCTAGTGTGTCTTCTAGAGTTAGAGTCAAAAGGTGAGATTCTTACTAACCTATGAACACCGGATTCTTTTTTAAGGTAACCAAATGAAAACCTTCCCTCAATTAAAAGAGTTGAAGACTTAATGCCTGCTTCTTCACCAATTGATTCATGAATTATCTTTGTCTTAAAATTATTTTTTTCTGCCCAGCGTATGTACATTCGTCTTAACATACTTGCCCAGTCTTGACTTTCTGTACCACCAGCACCAGCGTGTATTTCTACATAACAATTTTTAATGTCTGTTTCACCATTAAATTGTAATTTAAAAACCTCAGCTTCAATTTGCTTGCTTATTTTAATAAGCTCATTTGAATATTCAGTTATAGAATCGCTATCGTTTTCATCTGTTGCTATTTCATAAAATTCTGAAATATCATTAAGGTTAGAAGTAATTCCATCAACCAACTTTAATTGCTCTTCTAGCTCACTTATACTTTGCATAATTTTTTTTGCAGAATTTGGATTGGACCAAAAATCTTGCTTTTCGGTCTTCAGCTTTAATGAACTTAACTCTGATGACAATACATCTGTGTCAAAGATGCCCCCTTATGCTCTCAAGCTTATCTCTACAATTAGACAAAATGCTTTTAAATTCTATTTCCATTTTTTTAGTATACTAAATAAATATCACTATTAATTTCATCAACTTGAATTGATTTAAATCCCTCTAATCCAATCAATGTTTCTCCATATGGACTTATTTTATCATTTTTTCCAAACGCTTCATAGATTGTATTGCTATTATTGTTTGTAATAATTTTACCTGTATCTAGATCTGTTTTTATAAGCTCAATCCCAGAAGGAACCCTAAAAGGAAGACTTTTGTTGGTTTTTAAATATTCTTCAATAATATTTTTAAATATTGGTACCGCGACCGAAGAGCCAGTTTCTTTTTTACCAAGACTTACAGGCTTATCAAACCCTGAGTATACTCCTATAATTAAATCTGATGTGTAACCAACGAACCATGCATCTGTATTATTGTTGGTCGTACCTGTCTTACCCGCAATCTCTATTCCTTTAAATTTTGTTTTTCTTCCTGTGCCTCTGTCAATTGCACCTTTCAACATTGAAGTTATTTGAAAAGCGTGTGGCTCAGAAAATATAGCTTCTTTATCATTTTCTAGCAGTGGTACTGTGTTAAGTGCAGAAAAAGAATCTAAACAATTTTTACAATTACCTAGTTCTGCTTTATATATATTAGCGCCTCTTCTATCTTGAATTCTATCTATAAAAATGGGGTCAACCCTATTTCCACCATTAACAAAAGAAGCGTAAGCCTTAGTTAATTCTATTAAAGAAGTTTCACCTGCACCAAGCGACATAGATAATATTTTTGGCATTTCATCTACAATTCCTGAGCGTTCAGCAATTTCTGAAATTTTATCCATACCTAAATATTGAGCAATTCTAATGGTCATTAGGTTTCTTGAATTTTCTATTCCTTTTCTTAGCGGTGATGGTCCATAGAATTTTTTACCATAATTTTCAGGTTTCCATTTACCTAATTTTTCCCCTTGATCAATAACAAATGGAGCATCCAAAATCATAGTATTGGGCTGAAAACCACTTTCAAGTGCTGCCAAGTATACAAATGGCTTAAATGCTGAACCTGGTTGTCTTTTAGCTTGAACTGCCCTGTTAAAGGAGCTCAACCTAAAATCAAAACCACCTGTCATAGCCAAAACTCTTCCTGAGTATGGCTCCATAACAATCACTGCGCCATTAATTTTTGGTATTTGTTCAATTTTATATATACCATTTTCATCTATAGAAAATAATATGATATCATTTATTCTTAGAATATTATTGAAGTTTAAAACTTTTTTTCCAACATAATTATTAGTAATATATTTTCTAAGCCACGTATTATCATCTAAGTTAATTAAAAATGATTCTTTAGCTTTATTTTCTAAATATATAATTTTTGAATTTACTTTTTTTATTCGTCCTAATTTAAAAATAGATGGTTTTTTAAATTTTTCTGTTACAAGCTTATGCCAATTATTATCAGCTATATTATCTAATGGCCCTCTATAACCATGTCTTTTATCATAATCCATTAAACCTTGTTGCAATGAGGTAGTTGTTAATAGCTGTAAATCCGAATCAAGAGATGTTCTAATTGATAACCCACCATTATAAAGCTCATGCTCACCTAAAATATCTACAATTTTTCTTTTAACTTCTTCGCTATAATAATCTGAAGAATATTTTTTATTTGGTTTATCGATACTAGTCTTTAATTCTTTAAAAGATGATACTTTCCATTCATCTTCGTTTATATAATTATTTGAATACATTCTACTTAAGACCCAATTTCTTCTTGCTATTGCATTATCATAATTTCTAACTGGGTGATAATTGCTAGGCGCTTTTGGTAAAGCTGCCAAGTAAGCTGCTTCTTCAATTGTGATTTCCTGTAAAGACTTTTTAAAATATCTATTGGATGCGGCGGCAACACCGTAGGTACCAGAACCTAAATAGATTTGATTAAGGTACAGCTCTAAAATTTTATCTTTACTAAATGTCGTCTCAATTTTTATCGCAAGAATAGCTTCTTTAATTTTTCGAGTTAAAGATAGTTCGTCTGTTAATAAGAAATTTTTTGCAACCTGCTGTGTAATAGTTGATGCACCTTGAGGTCTTTTATTTGAAGATAAATTTTTTATATTATTAATAAATGCACGTGATATGCCCAACAGATCAACGCCTATATGCCTATAAAAATTCTTATCTTCGGCTGATATAAAGGCTGATTTTACAATAACCGGAACAGCATCAATCGGAATAAAAACTCTATACTCGTTTGAATACTCCTTAACAAGCTCCCCTGAAGAATTGTGAACTCTTGTCATTATTGAAGGTTTATAGTTTTTTAATTGGCTATAGTCTGGGAGGTTAATAGAAAAAAAAGAAATTATAATCACAAGCAAACTAAATAATGCTAGGGCAATATATAAGAATTTCTTTAAATAACTTAACTTCATAAGTGAACTGATCATTTATATTTAATTTGTGTCATTCTTGTGAACCATACAATAAATAGCCAAATACAGGGGTATAATATGCAATATTAGGCTTATTATTATACTAAATATGGTGTATAAACATAAATAATATCATTATTGATAAAATATATATTCTTCATGAAAAAAAATAACTTCATAAAAAAATATTCTACAAAAGATTTATATGCATCTATGCATTTGAAAGGTTTAATTAAATGGCAAGCAAACTACTTATTGATGGATCTCAGATCGATCAAACAAAAGTTGCACTCGTTGGTGACTTTGGACTTGAAGACTTTGAATTCGAGTCAAATTCTCAAAAACATCTAAAAGGTAACATCTATTTAGGCAAAATATCAAGGATAGAGCCGTCGCTACAGGCTGCTTTTGTTGATATAGGCTCAGAAAAAAATGGCTTTTTGGCTTTTGGTGAAATACACCCTAATTACTTTCAAATTCCAATAGCAGACAGAGAAGCGCTATTAAAGGCTGAAGCTGATCAACAAGATTTACACAATAGTCAGGATGATAATAGCTCAGATTCCTCAAATGGAAATTCTATTGAGAATACTCAGGTTTCAGAGGATGATTTAATTAAAGATACTGAAAATGACATGCTTACCAGTGACGAAGGATTAAGCAATAATGAAAGTAATGTGTCTGAGGATAACGAAAGTAATGTGTCTGAGGATAACGAAAGTAATGTGTCTGAGGATAACGAAAGTAATGTGTCTGAGGATAAGAAAATAGTAATAGAACCTGATGACTTACCTTCTATAGAAAAAAAATCTAAACCAAATAACAGACATAGCAAATCGCAAAAAATTAATTTAAGAAAAAAATTATTTAGATCTTACAAAATACAAGAGGTAATTAAAAATTCACAACTAATTTTAGTGCAAGTTGTAAAAGAAGAAAGAGGCAATAAAGGTGCAGCTCTTACTTCATACATTTCTCTTGCTGGAAAATATACTGTCCTAATGCCAAACTCCACTAAGACTAAAGGCATATCTAGAAAAATAGCATCATCTGAGGAACGACAAAAACTTAAGACTATGATTGAAGAGTTAAAACTTCCTATCGATATGGGTTTAATTGTTAGAACTGCTGGATTAAATAAAACAAAAATTGAAATAAAAAATGATGTCGAAATTTTAAAAAAACTTTGGAATAATATTGTTGGTGAAACAACAAAAGACACAACGATTGCTCCAGCTTTAGTTCACGAAGAGGGAAATTTAATAAGACGAGCAATTAGAGATATTTATACGAAAGAGATGAAGAATATCTTTATAGAAGGTTCAGAGGCATTTAAAGAAACAAAAAAATATGTTTCACAATTATTACCTAGTTGTGCAAAATATGTAAAAGAATATAAAAATAAGATTCCAATTTTTGTAAAACATAATGTTGAAAGTGAATTAATTAAAATGTTTGATACTAATGTTCACCTTAAATCAGGTGGCTACTTAGTTATCAATCCAACCGAGGCTTTAGTTGCTATAGATGTAAACTCTGGCAGCGCTACCAAAGAAAGAAATATCGAAAAAACTGCAGTAAAAACAAATCTTGAAGCAGCTGAGGAAATTTCTAAGCAAATTAAAATAAGGGACTTATCTGGACTTATTGTTATTGATTTTATTGATATGTATGAAATGAGAAATAATAGACTGGTAGAGAAAAAAATTAAGGAAATGGTAAAACTTGATAGGGCCAGGATACAAGTCAATAGAATTAGTCAATTTGGACTAATGGAATTATCAAGACAAAGACTTCGTCAAAGTTTTATTGAATGGAAATGTACGTTGTCAATAGAGTCATGTGCACAAAAAATAATAAGCTTAATAAAACAGAATTCATTAACACTTAAAACAAGTGACCTTAGGTTTGAAATTAACCCAGTATTATCAAGCTATATAAAAGTCCACCACGAAAAAGAAATTTTATCTATAAAAGAAAAATATAATGTAAAATTTATTATTACAGAAAATTTAATGTTAGAAAATGGCTCTATAATATTCAACGATTTAAAAGATCCAAAAAAGAAAAAAAAGATAGCTCCAAATAAAAAGAAAAAGGTAGTAGGAAGTAAGGTTCCCAGTAAGAAAAAGTCTGAAGCACCTAAGATGCAAAAAAAAACCGACCCTTCCCCATCTAAGATCTCTTCTAAGGTTGACACTAAAAAATCTAAAGCTGAAAAAGATGCACAAAATGAAATTAAGCCGATAGCTATAAAAAAAGCTAGAACTGGACCAAAGAAAACTGGATGGTGGAGTCAGTAACTTGATCTTAAAATATCATTTTTTTGAATAAGATATAATTAACAATGTTCAAAGCTAAATATTTCTTTTTTTTCTTTTTATTTATAGCGCTACCTATACAAAGTCACTCTTTTGAGCTCGTTAGAGATGTTGAGCTTGAAACATTTACTAAGGAATTACTCTTACCCTTAACTAAAACCTCAAATCTAGCCGATGATAGAATTGATCTTTATTTTATTAAAAGTAAAGAGGTGAATGCCTTTGTAACTTCAGGACAAGCAATCTTTATAAATACAGAACTAATAATTCAATCGCAAACGTACAGTGAATATCTTGGTGTCTTAGCTCATGAACTGGCCCATATTAATGGTGGACATATATCTAGAACAAAAAACCAAATCAGTGAATTAAGTGACAGGTCAATGCCTATTTACTTACTTGGTGTACTTGGAATTCTAGGTGGAGAAGCGGATGCAGGAATTGCCGCTATGATGGTTGGTAGTGCTAGTGTTCAAGACGGATACCTTTATTACAGTAGAACTCAGGAAGCGGCGGCGGATCAAGCTGCTATTTCTTTGTTATGTAAAAGTAAACAACCTGAAAAAGGTTTGGAAAGTTTTTTAAAGGTATTGGATAGATCCACCTTAGAAAATTCTAGAGACTATCAATATAAAACAACGCACCCACAAACAATTGATCGATATAGTTGGATACAAAATAGCTATAAAAAATATCCTAACTGTAAATATAAACTAAACCCTAATATTCAAAAAAGATTTGAATTGATTAAAGCTAAATTGTTTGCCTACACACATAGTCAAGCTGAAGTTTTGGCTGTTTATCAAAACCAAATCAGTAACTCTTCAAAGTATGCGTCCGCTGTTGCTAATTTTTTCAATGGCGATAAAAAAAAATCGACTGATATGATAAAATCATTAATTAAAGATGATCCATCTAACCCTTATTACCATGAAATCTTAGGTGAAATTTATTATGCTCTTAGTAATTTTAAGTTGGCTATTCTAGAGCAGAAAAAAACTATGGAATTATTATCAAGTGACAATGATCTTCATTTAATGATGCTAGGTAGTTATTTAATAGCAGAATCTTCTGATGAAAGTATAATTAAAAGCATAAAAGCTCTTAATAAATCATTGTTTCTTAATAGAACAAACTCCTACGCATGGTATTTATTAGCAAAAGCTCATGCTTTAAATGATAACTTAGCATTGGCTCAGTATGCAAGTGCTGAAAGATATTATTTGAGAAGAGATAAGGCTTTAGCTCTAAGTTTTGCAAAAAAAGCTATTAAAAATATTGATAAAGATACTGTTGAATGGTATCGAACAAATGATTTAATACAATTAATAGTTGGAATTGAGGAAAAAGATAATAAAAATAGAACTAAAGATATCAAAAATGACTGAAAAAAAGATATACATTATTAACGGACCCAACTTAAATCTTTTAGGTGATCGAGAACCTGAAATATATGGAAATAAAACCCTAAAAGATCTTGAGGATGACCTTAATCAGATTGTTATTGAGAACGATTTGGAAATTTCATTAGTTTTCATGCAATCAAACAGTGAAGGTGAGATTGTAGACCAAGTTCAAAAAGCTAGTAAAGAGGCGGCAGGTTTAATAATTAATGCCGGTGGACTATCTCATACATCTGTCTCTATTCTTGATGCGCTTCTATCAATTAAGATTCCTAAAATAGAAGTTCATATTTCGAACTTGTTTTCAAGAGAAGAGTTTAGACAACATTCCTATTTAAGTCGTGGTGTTAATGGATTTATCTGTGGATTTGGTATCAACGGTTACGCATTAGCAATTCAAGGAATATTAAAAATAATATAGGATAAAAATATGGCTACTAAAGAAACTAAATTTATTGATAAAAAATCTATAAAAGAGCTAGTGGATATTCTAGATCAAATGAAATTAACTGAACTGTCTTATAAGAAAGGTGATGTATCAATTTCCGTATCTAAGGGATTAGCTGGATCTGCGGTCATATCTAATTCTACTGAAATAGACCCCTCACCCGCTAAAGACACTAGTGTTGATTATAGAAATGATCCTAGGGTTATTAAGTCACCAATGGTGGGGACTGTTTATTTACAGCCAGAGCCTGGGGCAAACAAGTTTGTTAATGAAGGCGATTCAGTTAGTAGTGGACAAACATTGTTAATTATTGAAGCAATGAAAACAATGAATCCTATAGACTCAAATTTACAAGGCAGCATTTCAAAGATATTTGTTCAAAACGAAGAGGCTGTAGAATTTGGCCAACCTCTTATGTTAGTAGAATAATAATTACCAATGTTTAAAAAAGTTCTAATTGCCAATCGTGGTGAAATTGCTGTTAGAATTAATCGTGCATGCCAAGAACTTGGTATATTAACTGTAGCTGTTCATTCAGAAGCTGACAGAGATTCCATGCATGTGAGAATTGCAAATGAAAGTGTCTGTATTGGGCCAAACCAGATAAATAAAAGCTATTTAAATACTCATGCATTAATATCAGCATGTGAAATAACAAATGCTGAAGCAATTCATCCAGGCTATGGATTTTTATCTGAAAATGCAAGTTTTGCAAAAATGGTATCTGATCATGGATTGACTTTTATTGGCCCTAAATATGAGCATATTGAAAAAATGGGAGATAAGATTCAAGCAAAAAAGATTATGCAAGAGCTTGGTGTTCCAACTGTTCCTGGGTCCGAAGGTAAAATTTTAGACATAGCTGATGCACTTAAAATTGGAGAAGAAATTGGTTATCCCGTTCTACTCAAAGCGGCCGCAGGTGGTGGTGGACGAGGCATGAAAGTGATTAATAATGAAAAGGAAATGATTAATAATTTTTCTATAGTAAGACAAGAAGCACTTTCATTTTTTGGAAATGATGATGTCTATATAGAAAAATTTATTGATGCACCAAGGCATATAGAGGTGCAAGTAATTGGTGATTCTCATGGAAATTTTGTTCATTTATATGAAAGAGATTGTTCGGTACAAAGACGTAATCAAAAAGTAATTGAAGAAGCTATGGCCCCAGGTATTGAAAATGATGAAAAAGTTAAGCTGTTTGAAACAGTTATTAATGCTATTAAGGAAATGGGTTACTTAGGTCTAGGTACTCTTGAGTTTCTATATCATGAAGGAAAATTTTATTTTATGGAAATGAACACAAGGTTACAGGTAGAACATCCTATAACTGAAATGATTACAAGGGTTGATCTTGTTAGAGAACAAATCTCTGTAGCAGCAGGTGAGAAATTAAGTTTTGATCAGTCAAAAATAAATCCACTTGGACATTCAATCGAATGTAGAATTAATGCTGAAGATCCATTAACTTTTAAGCCAAGCGCTGGAACAATCGACCTTTACCATCCTCCAGCAGGTAATGGAATAAGACTAGATACGTTTATTTATTCTGGATATAAAGTGCCACATTATTATGACAATTTATTGGCTAAGCTAATTGTAACTGGCAGAGATAGGGAACATGCAATTAGACGTGCCCTTAGATCACTTGATGAAATAATAATAGAGGGTACTATTACTAATATTGAGCTTCATAAAAAAATTCTATCATCGGAAGATTTTAAAAAAGGATCAGTTTCTATTAGGTGGCTGGAAGACAATATAGAGTCTCTTTAAATACAGTCTTCAACCCATATATCATACAATGGATGTTCCATTGATGAGATTGATGGAAGATCTTTTATCATCCAACCAGAAAAATCATTATCTCCCTTAAGATCATCCACAATCAAATAAACGCCTACCAACAGTTTTTCTTCAGGTAGTGATATATGACAAGATTTATTAGTTATTCTTAATCCATATAATTCAATTTCTTCTCCTGATAGAATTTCAATACTTGAAACTCTAGCTGTTACCTTGTTAAGCAAGCCCAGGGTGGCTAAATTTTTTATACTAGTTTTAATTTCTTTGTTTGTGTCAATTTCTGTTTCTAACTCGAAATCATCTAAATCTTCACCAGACTCATCGTAACTAGGAGCTATCTCGTCTAAATTTATAAGGGGAGCAATTTCAATTTCATTTGAATATGAATAATTTGTATTAAAAAAAAATAAAATTAGTAAAGCAGAAAAACTAATCTTTTGGAGACCATTGATCATATTCAGATCTTTTTTTATTATTTGAATTTTTAAGAATTGAAGCGCTGGGATAGTAAGAATTAGCTGTTCCTGTTTGATTTTTAACATGTTCTTTTTCCCAAGAATATTTTTTATGAAGATTTGGAATTTCACTTGATGTATATCTTAACCATCCATTCCATTCAGGGGGGACTTTAGAGGAATCTACATCACCTTGATATAAGACCCATCTCTTCGAATCATTTTTGTTTTTCATGTAAGTATTGCCAAATTTATCTTCGCCAACTTTGTAGCCATTTAAATAAGACCAGATTCTGGTACCAATTGTTTGATTGTGCCACCATGTAAATATTTCTCTAAATATCATATCCACCTAATATCATACTTTTTCAACAATTTACAAATTATCTAAGTATAATAAATCATTGAAAATGCTTGCTTTTTTAAAGTTAACCACATAGTCACAACACACTATGTAGTATGTACTAAATATTTTTAACACTATATATTGACTTCGGAAATCAAATCAATAAATATAATAATTCCAATTTTCAGAGTCGTTTGTTATTGGGTGTCGATCGGTCAAGTTGCTTAAAATTAAATTATTTAATTCACGGGTGTCTGCTGTCGAAGTTAAATGTTAAGTTTTAAAAAAGGAAAAAATATAAATGAAAATACCACGCCAGTTTACCAGTCCTGAAAAATCACCTTATGATGAAATTGAATTTAAAGAAGTTACAAGTGAGATCTTAAATCCTGATGGGTCAGTAGTATTTAAATTAGAAAATATTAAGGTTCCATCAAAATGGAGTCAGGTTGCAAGTGATATTATAGCTCAAAAATATTTCAGAAAAGCTGGAATTCCAAATAAAACAGTTAGTAGAGAAGAACGAAATATACCCACTTGGCTAATGGCAAAAGATCCTGATACAGAAGCAGAGGATCTATCTTTTGGTTCAGAAACGAGTTCAACACAAGTTTTTGATAGATTGGCTGGTACCTGGACTTATTGGGGATGGAAAGGTGAATATTTTACTACAGAAGAAGATGCAAAGTCATTTTTCGATGAAGTAAGATTTATGCTGGCAAATCAAATGATTGCACCAAATAGCCCACAATGGTTCAATACTGGCTTAAACTGGGCTTATGGAATTGATGGCCCATCACAAGGACATCACTACGTCGATCATATTACCGGTAAACTTACAAAATCAGCTAGCTCTTATGAAAGACCACAGCCTCATGCATGTTTTATTCAAGGAATTGATGACGACTTAGTAAACGAAGGTGGCATCATGGATTTATGGGTAAGAGAGGCTCGTTTATTTAAATATGGCTCAGGGACTGGAACAAATTTTTCAAATTTAAGAGGTAGCACTGAAGGTCTTTCTGGTGGCGGTAGATCATCTGGCTTGATGAGTTTCTTAAAGATTGGTGACAGAGCTGCAGGTGCTATCAAATCTGGTGGCACAACTAGAAGAGCTGCAAAAATGGTTGTTGTTGATATTGATCACCCGGATGTGGAAGAGTTTATAAAGTGGAAAGTTACTGAAGAGCAAAAAGTGGCAGCCCTAGTAACTGGTTCAAAACTATGTTCAAAACATTTAAAGCAAGTGATGAACGCATGCCATAACTGTGAAGGTGACGGCGAGAGTTGTTTTGATCCGAGTAAAAACCCTGCGTTAAAAAGAGAAATTATATCAGCGAGAAAATCTGAAGTATCTGAAAATTATATTCAGAGAGTTATTCATTTTGCTAAACAAGGGTATAAATCTATTGAATTTGATACATATGATAGTGATTGGGATTCAGAGGCTTACTTAACTGTTTCAGGACAAAATTCTAATAATTCAATTCGTGTAACTGATGATTTTATAAATGCAGTAATTGAAGATAAGGATTGGAATTTAATTAATCGAACTGATGGTGCTATAAATAAAACTGTAAGAGCTAAGGAGTTGTGGGATGAAGTTGGCTACGCAGCATGGTCATGCGCTGATCCTGGAATTCAGTTTCATACAACAGTTAATGATTGGCACACTTGTCCTGCCAGTGGTGAAATTAAAGCTTCTAATCCATGTTCAGAATATATGTTTCTAGATAACACTGCATGTAACCTTGCTTCTTTAAACTTAATGACTTTTATGGATGAGAATAAATCATTGGAAATTGACTTATTTAAACATGCTATAAGAATTTGGACATTGATTTTAGAGATATCAGTTATGATGGCACAATTTCCATCAAAAGAAATTGCCAAACTTTCTTATGAATATCGGACTCTTGGTCTTGGTTATGCAAACTTGGGTGGCTTCCTTATGTCCAAAGGAATCTCATATGACTCCGATGAGGGAAGATCTATTTGTGCAGCAATTACATCCCTAATGACAGGTACATCCTATGCAACTTCAGCTGAAATTGCTGGAGAACTTGGACCCTTTCCTGGTTACGCTCAAAACTCTAAACACATGTTAAGAGTTATTAGAAATCATAGAAGAGCAGCATATGGACACGCCGATGGATACGAAGAATTAAACACTAACCCTGTTCCACTTGTTATTGAAAATGTAAGAGATACTAAGCTTGGTATGGAAGCACAAAAATGTTGGGATACTGCATATGAGTTAGGTCAAAAATATGGCTATAGAAATGCTCAAACATCAGTAATTGCGCCAACTGGAACAATTGGTCTTGTTATGGATTGTGATACAACTGGTATTGAGCCTGACTTTGCTATGGTGAAGTTTAAAAAGCTTGCAGGCGGTGGCTACTTTAAGATTATAAATAGAACAGTTCCTGACGCATTAAATCAACTTCAATATACAGAAGGTGAAATTACTGAAATTATTAATTATGCAGTTGGACACGGTACACTTAAAACTGCACCATTTATAAATCATGAAACATTAAAGGAAAAAGGTTTCACTGATAAAGAGCTAAACACTCTTGAAAGTAATTTTAAAAATGTTTTTGACATTAGGTTTTCTTTTAATATTTTTACTCTTGGTAAGGAATTTTGTTCCGATGTATTAAATTTTTCAGAAGATCAATTAAATGATTTTAATTTTAATATGTTATCTGAATTAGGTTTTTCAAGTAAAGAAATTGATGAGGCTAATACTTATTGTTGTGGCACCATGACTCTTGAAGAGGCGCCACATATCAAAGAAGAACATTTAAGTGTTTTTGATTGTGCTAATCCATGTGGTAAAATTGGAAAGAGATTCTTATCTACCGAAAGTCATATAAAAATGATGGCAGCAGCCCAACCTTTTATTTCAGGGGCTATATCTAAAACGATAAATATGCCTAATGACGCTAGTGTGGAAGATTGTATGGAAGCTTATTTGATGTCATGGAAACTTGGTACAAAAGCTAATGCTCTATACAGAGACGGTTCAAAGCTTAGTCAGCCTTTAGCCTCCAAATTAGTTGAAGATGTTGAGGACGAAGAAGAGGAGCTGATGTCGAAACCTACCCCTATTGAACAAACGATGGCAATTGCACAAGAGGCGGCTCAAAATGCTGTTTATGGTGCACGAAACAAAGTTCCAGACAGAAGGAAGGGCTACATTCAAAAAGCTATAGTTGGTGGACATAAGGTCTATTTACATACTGGTGAATATGAAGATGGAACCTTAGGTGAGATATTTATAGATATGCACAAAGAAGGTGCTTTTCTTAGAAGTCTCATGAACAACTTTGCGATTGCTATATCGATTGGTTTACAGTACGGCGTACCTCTTGAAGAATATGTTGAAGCGTTTACATTTACTAGATTTGATCCATCAGGAGTAGTTCAGGGAAACAGTAGAATTAAAAACTCTACTTCAATACTTGATTATGTGTTTAGAGAATTGGCTGTTTCATATCTTGGAAGGAATGATTTGGCCCATACAGACAGTTCTGATGTAGATTTTTCTCTTGGTGCTGGCGCTAGTGAAGGTGCATTGAAAAAAAATCAAATTCCATGGAAAATTGTTAAAAAAATGTCTAGTCAAGGGTTTTTAAGAGGGCAAACTTCGGAAAATCTTATGGTGGTAAATTCTTCTAACGATACAAGTTCTTTCAGTCAAAGCTCTAATGTTGAACAAGGAGCAACAGTTACACCAGATGCTATTAAGTCCAGTACCTCTAGTGACCCTATGGCGAGTAAAGTTCAGGTAGCTAGAATGATGGGGTACGAAGGTGATGCATGTCCAGAATGTAGTGCCTTTACCTTGGTAAGAAATGGTACCTGTTTAAAATGTGATAGTTGTGGTGCAACGACTGGTTGCTCTTAATCAAGAAGAGGTTCTATTTTAGATAGAGACAATTCTTTCAATATATCATCCGATACCTCAGCTGGCGCATTCATCATTAAATCTTGCGCCTGTTGATTCATTGGAAATAGTATTACTTCTCTTATATTCTTAACATCTGCTAACAGCATTATAATTCTATCAATCCCTGGTGCTATTCCACCATGTGGCGGTACACCGTAACTAAATGCATTAATCATGCCTCCAAATTTATCTAGGACTTGTTCTTTTTTATACCCTGCTATTTCAAAAGCTTGAAACATAATTTCAGGAATATGATTTCTAATTGCACCAGAAGAAAGCTCAATACCATTACAAACAATATCATATTGGTAGCCGAGTATATCGAGTGGATCCATTGTTTTAAGAGCCTCTATTCCACCCTGTGGCATAGAGAAGGGATTATGGCTAAAATCAATTTTTTGGTTTTGTTCGTCAAATTCATACATAGGAAAATCAATAATCCAGCAGAATCTAAAGACGTCTTTTTCAATTAAATCCAGCTCTACTCCAACTCTGTCACGAGTTGCAGAGGCTAATTCATATGCAGTTTTAGGCATTGAACAAGAAAAGAAAATAGCATCACCAAAAGATAAATTGGATTCTTCAAATATCTTTTTAAGCTGATCATCTGGAATAAATTTGGCAATAGGTCCTTTTGCTTTTAATACACCATCAATTTCATCAAATATAATGTACCCCAAACCCGGAGCATTCATTTCTTTTATTGCCCAATTGTTCATTGAGTCATAGAAACTTCTAGCTTGCTTAGATCCATTGGGACAAGGTATGCCAATAACTTCAGCGCCATTTTTAATTAACTTTTTGAAAGCTTCAAAAGATACTTCTGGTGAGTTAAAAATATTAGTTAAATTAGATAGAATAATTGGATTTCTTAAGTCAGGTTTATCAGATCCGTAATATTTCATTGCGTCGGCATATGTAATGCGAGGGAATGGACTTTCACCAACTCTTTTATCAGAAAATTTTTCAAATACTTTTTGAAGTACAGGTTCAATAGCATTAAAAACATCATCTTGTTCAACAAATGACATTTCCATATCAAGTTGATAGAATTCTCCAGGACTTCGGTCAGCTCTAGCATCCTCGTCTCGAAAACATGGGGCAATTTGAAAATACTTATCAAAACCAGCTGCCATAATTAGCTGCTTGAACTGCTGCGGCGCTTGTGGCAATGCATAGAATTTTCCAGGATGAATTCTACTTGGTACCAAATAATCTCTTGCCCCTTCAGGACTAGAGGCAGTTAGAATTGGAGTTTGCATTTCAAGAAATCCAGCTTTAGTCATTAGCTCTCTGATGAAAGCTATTACATCCGATCTCAATTGAATATTTTTATGTAAACCTTCTCTTCGGGCATCTAAAAATCTATATTTAAGCCTAATATCTTCTGGGTAATTTGCTTCACCAAAAACAGGCATTGGAAGTTCTTCCGCATCAGATAAAACCTCAACTGTATCAATGGCAATTTCTATTTCACCCGTTTTAAGTTCACTATTAATAGTTTCAATTTCTCTCTTAACAACTTTACCAATAATTTTTACTACAGACTCAACTCTTAAGTTTTCAATTAGATTTAGAATTTCAATTTTAGAGTTATCTATTACGCACTGAGTTATTCCATAGTGATCTCTAAGATCTAAAAATAATAAATTTCCATGGTCTCTTTTACGATTAATCCATCCAGATATAGATATAGATTTATCTATATCATTTATACTAAGCTCGTTACAATTATGTGATCTATATTTATTCATACTAATAATTTAAAGGTACTGTATAGTTAATTATATGGAATTAGTCCAAGATAATAAATCACTAATAAAGATCACTAAAACACTGAAAAAAAATGAAGTATTATTTGTTGATACGGAATTTTTAAGAAATAACACTTACTGGCCAAAACTTTGCTTAATACAAATAAAAACAAAGAAAAAAGTGTACCTCATAGATCCACTAGCCAAAGGTATGGATCTAAATGTTATTAAGGAGATCTTTATTGATCCTAAAATTTTAAAGGTTTTCCACTCATCAAGACAAGATATAGAGGTTCTAATGAACGTCTTCAATGTAATCCCCTGGCCTATTTATGATACTCAAATAGCAGCAAACTTCATATTAGAAGAAACTGATATTGGTTATGCTAATTTGGTTGAAAAATTATGTGATAAAAAATTAAGTAAAAAATTTCAGGTTTCTGATTGGAGTAGAAGACCCTTAAAAGACAAGCAAATTGAATATGCTGCATTAGATGTTGAATACTTACCAGTTTTACATAAGGAATTAGAATCTAAGATAAAAGCTAAAAGAAAAATTAGATTATTTAGATCTGAAATAGAAAAGTTAAAAGATATTAATGAGATTTATAATCCAAAAAACTCATACAAAAAAATAAATTATAGAAAAAAAATTATTATAAAATCTAGATTAAAGATTTTATCTGAATGGAGAGAGCTGTCAGCTCAAAAACTAAATATACCTAGGAACTGGATTATTTCAGATAAAACCATACTTTCCGCTTCAAAAAAAGATTTTAGGATAGAAAAATTAATAAGAAATACAAAAAATAGAAACTTTGATCAAAAATTAGATAGCTTTAAAAAATTTCTACTTAAAAAAATTCTCTCTTAAAAAAGGTATAGTAATTTTTTGTTTATTTTTAAGTGATAGATTGTTAATTTTAATCAACATGTCAGACAAGTCACTATAACTTCTTACAACTCTACCGGATAAATATTTAATGACATCAGTTGTAATTGAAATTTGATGGTCTGAAAAATATTTGTTTATTAAAACTTCTATTATTTGATCGTCAGGCTTTTCAATAACAGTAGATAAAATCGACTTAAATCGAGATTCTAAATCTTTAAATTTAAAATTAATATCTTTGTTTTCACTGCACAAAAATAAAATATAATTATCATTGAATAAACATTGATTAAAAATATCTAGAATAATGTTTTCTTGATCTGATTTAATTAGTGAGAAATTATCAATAAGATAATTTTTCTTACTACCTTTATTGAAATTTATATCATTATTTTTAAGATCAATTAATTTTGCATCTGCTCTTTGCATCCATATATTACCAAGGTGAGACTTTCCTGATCTACCTTCACCATATATAATTGCCCCTTTATTGTGCCAATCTGGCCATAACGAAACAAGATCTACAGCTTTTTTATTTGTAGAATTTACAAAAAAATCACTCTCTCTAAAATTAGTTTTTGCTTCCAAATCAAATACAAACTGATTCATATTATTCATTCCCTACTGCTTTAAGCCACATAATAATATATATTAATGATGAAACAATAGTTGTCATAGTAACGAGAGTTATCAAAAAATTTCTTATAAACATAACTTCCCTAAATTGATTGATTTGATTAATTGATAAAAGGCAAATAAATACAATTAAGGTTATTTGTAAAAAGGTATTAATTTTACTTATCAATATTGGTTTTAAGTCAAATTTTAGATCAAGAACTAACTTAAATAAATAAGCTCCAGTTATAAGACCTTCTCTAAATACAATTATGATTATTAAATATATTGGCAATAACAACTTAATACCCAAGATTAAATAAATTGTAATAACCAAGGTTTTATCTGCTATAGCATCTAAATAAAATCCCACTAAGGATTCAGAGTTATATTTTCTAGCCAGGTAGCCATCAAAGAAGTCTGTTAATCCAACAGCAGTTATTATAATTGCTGATATAATTAATAAATCTTGAATTAGTAACCATAATATCATTGGGACTGATATAATTCTTATAAGAGATAAAATATTTGGTAAGTATTTCATTTATCTATTAATGAAATATCAGAATAATCACCTAAATAAGTCATAGCAATATCATGCTCAAGTAAGATTAAATTTAATTTGTCCAAGTCACCAGAAAAATAAATTGTTCCCTTTAAGTCTCCAATTTTATAAGAATCAATACTAACATTTTTAATAGATTCTATTTTTAATAATTTTTCTTCTATAATATGCCAGGTCTTTAATTGATTATCTGTAAATCTAATTTTATATAGCATTGTTGAATCTAGAGAAGAGGTAGACTTTACCCAAGCATTAAATAGTTCTTGATTAAGATTTTTTACTGATCTGTTAATCAAGTCTAAATCAGACTCATTTGATAATGACTTATAATTTTTAGTAATAGTTATAATTTTTTGATTAAAAATATTTTTAATAATTATATCTATATTTTTTAAATCTTTTTTATCGATAGAATAATTTGCCCAGATAAAAATATTGTTATTTACATTTCGAATTATTGGTTCATCACTTAAATCTAACGCTAAAAACTCTTCCATTGAGAGCATTGGATTATTTAGACTAAGTCTTTTAATAATATTAAGATTAAATATATCTTTGTTTATATTATTTTTATTCCATGCTTCATTCCACATATTTTCAATATTAACTTGATTATTATTAGAGTAAATTACTGGCACCAAAGAAATTGGCTTTGATTCAGTTAATGAGTATACGACTTTATTTTTCTCAAAGTATTCTCGAACTTTTAATGGGTTAAAATTGATGGTAAAATTTGCCTTATATCTATTTTTTAATATCAATTCTTCTTTTAATTCAACACCACTGACTAATGAAGCTAATACAACACTATCGATTGGAAATATTTTATTATAATCATCTGGATGTATAATTGGCATTATCATTCTTTTATAAGCAGCCAATTGAGCGCTTGATATTGCATTATTCCTAATACTAGCTGTGTTACTACTATCAATCTGAATAAGAACATCTTCAATAATGTATCTCGGAGTACTTAATGCATAATTTACTGAAAAAAAGAATATGCAATATGCAATCATACATATTATAATCAGCTGACTCATTGTAAATCTTTTAAAGCTCTTATATAAAATTATCATGTCTAAATATACTTATAGCAAATCTGGTGTTGATATAGATAAAGGTAACAAATTCATTGAAAACATCAAAAAAACAATTAAAAATGATAAAACAAAATCCTCTAAGGCTTCTGTTATAGGGGGTTTTGCAGGTCTTTTCAAACTTAACAATATTAAAGAAAATCCTTATCTAGTTGCCGCAACTGATGGTGTTGGGACAAAGTTAGAAATAGCAAATGACATCAATAATCATAAGACTATTGGAATTGATCTAGTTGCTATGTGCGTTAATGATATTGTAGTTACTGGAGCTAAACCTCTTTTCTTTCTGGATTATATTGCTACTGGAAAACTAGATATCAAGAAAAGTACGGATGTTATTAAGGGTATTCT
>ENA-OSJC01000942-OSJC01000942.1-marine-metagenome-genome-assembly--contig:-NODE-942-length-25963-cov-8.243259_pt1 | contig 25963 bp, 24 predicted proteins | sample MGYA00237885_ERZ534234 | MGnify/ENA primary metagenome ERZ534234 (study PRJEB26413, sample SAMN06343907) | marine metagenome | isolation source: coastal waters | place: Atlantic Ocean: West Antarctic... | reverse complement strand
AGTGTACGAATTTTTTTAAGCAATGTTTTAAATATAGAAATATTTCCAGCAGAAATATATTTTTTAAGCAAAATGCCTAGTGAGATTAGCATTCCAACCATTTTAACTATTTCTGGTATAGCTCTGGCTATTACTTTTTTGTCATCAATTATTCCATCGATTAAAGCTTCAAAGATAAATCCAATTCAATCTTTAAAGTATGACTGATAATTTTTTAAATATTTCTGCTTTAAGTAAATCTTACACAGACAATAATGAAAAAATAAATGTTTTGTCAGATCTCAATTTAATATTGGCAGATAATTCAATTGTATCTCTATTGGGCCCTTCCGGTTCAGGAAAAAGTACATTGCTGCACCTTTTGGCACTCCTAGACAAGCCAAATTCTGGTGTAATAAAATTTAACAACACTGACCTAACAACCCTGTCAGATTTTGAAATGACCATTTATAGAAGAAATGAAATTTCTATAATTTATCAGAATAATAATTTGATTTCAGATTTAACAGCACTAGAGAATGTGGCAATTGCAAACATTTGCAAAACTAATGATAAAAAAAATGCAAACATATTAGCAAAGAAACTCTTGGTAGATTTTGGATTGGAAAATAGGGTAAATCATTTTCCCCACCAGATGTCTGGAGGAGAACAGCAGAGAGTTGCTATTGCTAGAGCAGTCATTAATGAGCCAAAATTAATTTTTGCAGATGAGCCAACAGGTAGTTTGGACCAAAAAAATGCTGATCTAGTTTTGGATTACCTGTTTCAACTAAGAAAAAAAAATCGTTTGATTGTAATTGCAACCCACAATAGAGATTTAGCCAACAAAACAGATTTAAGATTAACTTTATCAGATGGCAGTGTTAAAGTTGATTCTTGATGCCTGAAAATAATTATTTTAATCACTTTAAAGTTCATACTCAGTACTCAATATGTGAAGGTGCTTTAAAAATTGTTGATCTAGCAAAGCATTGCACATCAAATAATATTTCCTCAGTAGGTATTTCAGATTCTTTTAATATGTGTGGTGTATTGGAATTTTCTCAAGAAATTTCAAAAGTAGGATCCCAGCCAATTATCGGTACTCAAATAAACTTTTCTTTCTCAGAAAACAATCTAGAAAAAATGGGTAAAATTTCTCTTATAGCAAAAAACAATGCTGGTTACAAAAATTTGTTAAAACTTTCTTCAAGTTCTTACCTATCTATAGAAAAAAATGAAGACCCTCATTGTGATATTCAGGAATTAATTGACAATTCTGATGGTTTGATAGTTTTGTTAGGAGCAAGCCGTTCTTTACTATCTACCCTGATACTAGAAAATAATATTTCAGATTGTGAGCTTCTTCTTCAAAAAATTCAAAAGTCCTTTAAAGAAAATCTTTATTTAGAAATTCAAAGGCACAACGAACCTCACGAACAAGCTCTAGAATCTCAACTCCTTTATTTTAGTGAAAAATTTTCTATTCCAATAATAGCCACTCACGAAGTTTTTTATTTAAAAAAAGATATGTACGAAGCTCATGACGCCTATATTTGTGTTGGTCAAAAAACTTACGTAAACGACATCAAGCGTCTTAGATATTCAGAAGAACATTATTTCAAATCTGATTCTGAAATGACAGAACTTTTTTTTGACTTACCTGAAGCATTGGAAAATAATAAGAATTTAGCTTTTAGATGTAGTTATAGGCCTTTGACTAGCAAGCCGATGTTACCTAATTTTAATACAGAATCTTCAAATGTTAATGATGAGCTTAAAATCAATGCGAATAAAGGATTGGAAGACAGACTTAAGAATTTTATCTTAATTAATATATTTGATGAAGATCAAAAGCTTACAACAAAACAAAAATATGAAGAAAGATTGAATTATGAAATTGAGATGATTTCTAAAATGAAATTTTCAGGATATTTTTTAATTGTATCGGACTATATCAAGTGGGCAAAAAATAATAATATTCCTGTAGGGCCAGGAAGAGGATCTGGAGCTGGATCATTAGTTGCTTGGTGCTTATCTATAACAGATCTTGATCCTATTAAATTCGGTTTAATTTTTGAACGTTTCTTAAATCCAGATAGAATTTCAATGCCAGATTTTGATATAGATTTTTGCCAAGAGGACCGTGATAAAGTTATTAATTACGTTAAAGACAAATACAAAAATAAAGTTGCCCAAATAATTACTTTTGGAAAACTTCAAGCTAGAATGGCTTTGCGTGATATCGGCAGAGTTATAGGCTTGCCTTATGGCCGCGTTGATCAATTGTCTAAAATGATTCCTTTTGATCCATCAAGACCTTTAACGTTAGCAGAATCTATTGCTATGGAACCAAGACTGCAAGAAGCCCAAAAAGAAGACCCAAGAATTGAAAAACTTATCAATTTAGCTTTAAAATTAGAAGGTTTATTTAGAAACATTGCAACCCATGCTGCAGGAATTGTAATTGGTGATAAAAATTTAACAGAAATAGTCCCATTGTATAAAGATCACGATTCAAGCATTCCTATTCCCGTAACTCAATTTGATATGAATTGGTCAGAGCAAGCAGGATTAGTAAAATTTGATTTTTTAGGATTAAAAACATTAACAGTTATTAAAAAAACAATTGAACTAATAGAAAAAGATAATCAAAAACTAGATATAGAAAAAATTCCATTAGACGACAGTAAAACATTTGAACTTCTTAGTTCAGGTGAGACAATGGGAATTTTTCAATTAGAAAGTGCTGGTATGAGGGAAGTTTTAAAACAAATGATACCTAATAAATTTGAAGATATTATAGCTTTAGTTGCCCTGTACAGACCTGGCCCTATGCAAAATATTCCTGCATACAACAATCGAAAGCATGGACTTGAAGAGCCTGATTATCTTCATCCTAAAATAGAGAGCATATTAAAAGAAACTTATGGTGTAATTATTTATCAGGAACAAGTTATGCAAATTGCCCAAGCTTTGTCAGGTTTTTCAGCTGGAAAAGCAGATATTTTAAGAAAAGCAATGGGCAAGAAAAAATCAGCTGAAATGGATAGACAAAAAAAAGATTTCATTGAAGGAGCTATTAAAAATGATATTCCAAAAGAGCAAGCTGTTTATATATTTCAATTAGTAGAAAAATTTGCACAATATGGATTTAATAAAAGTCATGCAGCTGCTTATGCTTTAATAGCTTACCAAACAGCTTATTTAAAAACACATTATCCTTTAAGCTTTTTCTCAGCATCCATGAGCATGGAGATGTCCAATACTGATAAACTAAATCAGTTTTATGAGGAATTGAAAAGACTTTCTATAAAGATTTACAATCCATGCATTAATCATTGTTTTGCAGATTTTGTTCCAAAAAATAATACAATTTTTTATGCATTGTCAGGAATTAAGGCGGTGGGATTTGAGGCAGTATCCAATGTTATCAAAGAGAGAGAAGAGAATGGAAAATTTTCATCAATTGAGGATTTTCTTAAAAGGGTAAGTAGTAAAGATATAAACAAGCTACAGCTTGAAGGTCTTATTAAAGCTGGGGCATTTGATTGCATTGATAAAAATCGTAGCAAGCTTTATGAAAATGTCCCTGAAATTATAAAGCAATCAAAAAGTTATGATGAAAATATTCAGGTAAATCAAATCAACCTTTTCGAATCTTTAACAAATAACAATTTCAAAATTAATTTTACTGATCATCTAGCCTGGGATGAGCCTGAAAAAATTAAAAGGGAGTTTGAGTCTATTGGTTTTTTTGTAAGCGAGCACCCATTAAAAAATTATAAACATATTCTGGATAATTATAACGTTGTTCAATTTCAAGATTTTTCAGATAATAAAAATATGAACGAATGCATGTTGTCAGGCACAGTCATGGCTATTCAAGAAAAAAAAACTGCAAAAGGTATGCCTTTTGCAATAGTTAAGTTTAGTGACTTAAGTAGAATGTTTGAATTTTTTATTTTTTCAGAAGTTTTGATTGCAAATAGAGAAAAGTTATCCGCAGGAATGTCTTTTTTAATAAATGTTAAAAGAGAAATGCTTAAAAGCGGAATTGAAAGAACAAATGTAACCAAAATTTTCTTAATTAATGATATTTCCGAAAAAAAAATAGATAATCTTGATATTTCAATCAATAAATTAGATGAAATTAGAAACTTAAAAAATCAGATATCTAAGGATGGAAAAACAGCAGTATCCCTATCTTGTTTCGATAATGGCAAAAAACTCATTTTTAATTTGAAAAATAAAAGAGCTGTTACTCTAGAATCGATCAAAAGTATTGAAAATGAAGGTTTGTTAACAAAAATTAAAAATTAATAACCTTGATTTAAATTCTCTTTCTTTTATAAGAACCTAAAATTTCGCACGAAGAAAATGGCGCAAGCCCCCGGTCCTGAACAGGTAGTTTCTTCGGTGGATTAACCGGAAAAATATATGAACTTACCAAGCGTTACAATTAAAGACCTTTTAGAAGCTGGAGTACATTTAGGCCACAAGACTTTTAGATGGAACCCAAAAATGAAACCATTTATTTTTGGAGAAAAAAATTCAGTACATATCATTGACTTGTCACAAACCTTAGAACTTATTAACAGCGCTCTTTTACAAATTCACAAATGCACTTCTGACAGGGGAAAAATACTTTTTGTTTCTACTAAAAAACAAGCATCTGAATTGATTGCAACAGTGGCAAAAGAAACTAACAATTTTTATGTAAACCATAGATGGTTAGGTGGCATGCTTACAAACTGGAATACAATTAATCAGTCTATTAAAAGATTAAAAAGAATTGAGGAAGATCTTAAATTAGAAGATACAGGTTTTACAAAAAAAGAATTAATTAAAATGAGCATGGAAAAAAATAAGCTAGAAAGATCTTTGGGTGGGATTGCAAACATGAAAAAACTCCCTGATATGATATTCATTATAGATACAAACATTGAATCTTTGGCAGTGTTAGAAGCTAGAAAATTAAATATACCAATTGTTGCAATTGTTGATAGCAATTCTAATCCAGAGTTAATTGACTATCCAATACCAGGCAATGATGATGCGAGAAGGTCAATTAATTTATACTGCGATTTGGTATTAAAAACAATTTTGGATTCTCAATCAAAAATTCAACCCGATAAAGATGACAAGAATCATTCGGATAATAACTCTGCCCCTGCTGAATTTTTTAATGCAAAAGATGAAGCAATAGAAAAAAAAGTAGAGCCAATAGATTTGAAAAAAAAAATTAATTAATTCCTTTCCCATGAGCATATTTGAAAAAGTTAAAGAGCTTAGAGACATTACTGGTGCTGGAATGGTCGATTGCAAAAATGCTTTATCTGAAAATAGTGAAAATATTGATTTAGCTATTGAACATCTTAGAAAAAAAGGTATTGCAAAAGCTGCAAAAAAATCTGATAGAAATGCTTCGGAAGGATTAATAACAATTGCAAAGTCTTCAAATAAAGCGTCAATAATAGAAATAAACTCAGAAACAGATTTTGTTGCTAAAAACCCTGAATTTATTTTATTTTGTGAAAAAGTCTCTAATTTATGCCTTGTCTCCAATAGCTCAAATGATCTTAAAGAAAAAAAATTCAATAATAGTGAAACAATTTCTGATGCACTGATAAATATAATTTCAAAAATTGGAGAAAATATTCAGATAAGAAGGTTTAAAAATATTAGTTATGAATTTCAAATATCTTCTTACATCCACAATAAACAAAATGATAACTGTGGTAAGTTGGGTGTTCTTTTGTCTTTTAAATCTGAAAACCAAATATTGCGTCAAGATTTTGCAAGCCAGATTTGTATGCACATAGCAGCTATGTCTCCACAGTCATTAGATGAAAAAGGAATTAGCGAAGAGTTTCTTGAAAATGAAAAAAAAATAATGAAAGACCAGTTGATAGAACAAGGAAAAAAAGAAGACATGATTCAGAAAATTATTTTAGGAAAGGTTTCCAAAATCATTAAAGACAATACTTTATTAGGTCAAAAATGGGTTATAAACCCTGAAATTACAGTTCATGATGCTATTAAGAATTATGAGAAAGAAACAGGCACTTCTTTTGAAATAAAAGACTTTGTCAGGTATAAGGTAGGAGAAGGTATAGAGGTAAAAAAAAATGACTTTGCCAATGAAGTTAAGGATTTAACAAGTTAATAAGTTTGTATTATTATGAGTATCGATTCCAAACTCATCTCAATTAAAAGCAAGATGGTAAATACAATCGAAAGCCTCACTCAAGACTTGTCTTCAATTAGAACTGGAAGAGCACATGTTTCAATGTTAGATTTGGTTAAGGCAGAAGTTTATGGTCAGAAAATGCCCTTAAACCAAGTTGCCACAGTTTCAACTCCAGAATCTCAGTTAATAACAGTTCAGGTTTGGGATTCTGCTAATGTAAAATTTGTAGATAAGGCACTAAGAGAATCTGATCTTAATATAAATCCTACTATAGATGGTCAGATTATAAGAGTTCCAATTCCAAAACTTTCTGAAGAAAGAAGGTTAGATTTAATTAAAATAGTAAAAAATCAATCTGAGAAAATAAAAATTTCCATAAGAAACATTAGAAGAGAGGGGATGGATTTTTTAAAAGTATCTTTAAAAGAAAAAAATATTACAGAAGATGATAGTAAAAAATCTAGTGATGATTTGCAAGAACTAACAGACAAGTTTATCCAAGAAGTGGACAAGAAAATATCAGATAAAGAGCAAGAAATCCTGAAAGTATGAATTCACTGAAACATGTTGCCATTATAATGGATGGTAATGGAAGATGGGCCATAAAAAGAAATAAGTCAAGAAATCAAGGACACAAAAAAGGGTTGGAAAATATTAAAGAGATAATTAATTTTTGCAAATCAGAAAAGGTAAAATTTTTAACTTTATATGTTTTTTCTTTTGACAATTGGAAAAGAACATCGAAAGAAATTGAATACTTGTTTGCTTTGTTAGAAAGTTTTTTAGTTAAAAATAGCAAAGATCTAATTAACAATAAGATTAAAATTAAATTCATTGGAGAAAAAAAAGGATTAAAAAAAAATTTAATTAAGGTAATTAAAAAAGTTCAAAATGAAACATCTAAGAGTTATGACATAACTGTAAATTTAGCTTTTAACTATAGCTCCAGATTGGAGTTAGTCAATGTTCTAAAAGAAAATTTAAAAAATCTAAAACCAGATAAAAAAATAACTCTTAGTACAATTGAAAAAAGTCTTTACACCAAGAATATTCCCGATCCTGAGATTTTAATTAGAACAGGAGGGCACAATAGGCTAAGTGATTTTTTACTATGGCAAGCTGCTTATTCCGAGATTTTTTTTCTTAAAAAGTTGTGGCCAGATTTTAAAGTCATAGATTTAAAAAAAATTTTTTTAAATTTTAGGAAAATAAAAAGAAATTTTGGATCTGCAGATGAATAATTTCTATTTAAGAATATTGACAAGTTTTCTTTTGGCACCACTTTTTTTATATATAATTTTTTTGAACAATTTTTATTTTGTAATTCTGTTAAGTTTAATTTTTCTTATTGCAATTTATGAAATTAAGTTTTTATTTAAAAAAAATTTCTTTCACCTTTTCTTTTGTTTGTGCATACTATTTCTTGTATTTGTTTATTCTTTTTTTAAATTGAGGGGGCATCTTGACCAGGACTACATTTATTTATTTTGGTTTTTACTAACTGTGTGGATGAGTGATATTGGGGGCTATTTTTTTGGAAAATTAATTGGGGGTTTTAAGTTAAGTAAATGGAGTCCAAAAAAAACTTACTCAGGCTTATTTGGATCTCTATTATTTTCACAATCATCTTTCCTTTTTATTAGTTTCTCTTCTTATCCAATTTCTTACTCTTTTAAGGTGTTTTGGATTCAGTTTGTAATTTTTATTCTTTCAGTTTTAGGAGATCTTTTCTTTTCATATATCAAAAGAAAAAATAATATAAAAGATTATTCAAGTCTTATTCCTGGCCATGGAGGCCTTTTAGATAGAGTAGACGGATTAATTTTTGTTATAATATTTTTATATATGTTTAAGATTTCAAATGTTTAAAAAGCAAAAACTAAGAATTGGAGTAATTGGTTCCACTGGTAGTGTAGGAAAAACTTCTTTGAGCATAATATCAAAATACGAGAATTTATTTAAAGTCGATCTGCTAGTATGTGGAGAAAACTACAAATTAGCAAAAACTCAGGTTGAAAAATACACGCCAAAGTATGTTTATGCTAGTAATGAAAAAACGTATAATTATTTGAAGAAAAAATTTTTAAAAAAAAAAATTTATTTTTTTAACGATTTTAATCTTTTTAAAAAATCAATAAATTTAAAATTTGATAAAATTATTTTAGCCATTCCCGGTGTGGAAGGTTTAAAATTTGCTTTTTTGTTTGCGGAATTTTCTAGAGAGTTATTAATTGCAAATAAAGAAAGTATAATTTGTGGAGGTAAAATTTTATTAAATTATGCGTCAGGCAAAAAATGTAAAATTAAATCTATAGACTCAGAGCATTATTGTATCCAAGAATCTATAAAAGATGACAATCTAATTAATATTGATTCTGTGTATCTTACAGCCTCCGGAGGTCCTTTTTTAGGAATGGCTAAAAATTTATACTCTAAAGCAAAAGTAGCTAATGTTGTTAATCATCCAAACTGGAAAATGGGTAAGAAAATTTCTGTTGATTCTGCGACAATGTCTAATAAAATTTTAGAGTTAATAGAAGCCCATATTCTTTTTTTGATACCAATAAAAAAACTTAAAATAAAAATACACAAAGAATCTTTAGTTCATTCTTCAATTGTATACAAAAATGGTTTAGTAAAAATGATTATGCACGATACGAGCATGAGAATACCCATAAGAAACTCATTGTTTGAAAATAATTTTTATAAGCAAAAAAAAAACTTATTCAAAACCTCTAAAAATTTATGTTTGAACTTTAATGAAGAAAATTTATTTCAGTTTCCAATTTTACCAACGGGCTATAATGTTCTAAAACTAGGTCCATCTGCTTGGATATTATTTATTGTGTTTAATGACTATTTAGTGAATAAATTTTTAAATAATGAGATTTTTTTCTATCAAATTGTAAAAAACTTGGTAAAAATATTTAAAATTAAATCTGTACTTAATTATTGTAATAAAAAAGTTAATAACATTAAAGACATTTACAATATAATTGACGATGGAGAAAAAATAATTAAGAATTATGAAATTACTTAGTCTCATTGCTGTTATTTTTTTATCTGTTTTTTCAACTTCTATTGTGGCTCATGGCGTAGAAAATAGCTCTGTAGTGATTAATGGAAATAAGCAAATATCTAGAAATACGATATTGGATATTCTTCAATTAGATAAAAATAATACTATTATAAGCGTAGAAAATGCAAATAATTTTCAAAAAAAATTATTTAAGTCTAATTTTTTTTCTAACATTGACATTAAGATTAGCGAAAAAAAAATTATTATCACTGTTACTGAAAATCCAATTATTGAATACTTATTTATTACTGGGGTTAAGAACAAATCACTTAAAGCAAAATTGTTAAGTAGTATTTCTTTAGTAGAAAGTAATATTTTTTCTGAGGTTTTGTTAAATGAAAACGTTAAGCTAATCTCCAAAATACTCACGGATAATGGTTATTTTAATAATAAGGTTTTTTACAATATTAAAAAAATTGAAAACAACAGGGTAAATATTTTTTTTGACATAAAGTTAAATAAAAAGTTCCGAATAAAAAATATTTATTTTATAGGAGATAAAAAAATTTCTTCATCTAAACTATTTGATCAAATTACTTCTACTGAATATAGTTTTTTAAGTTTTTTTTCATCGACCCACACACCATCAGTTGATAGAATTAATTATGATGTGCTTGCATTGAAAAGGTTTTTTTTAAACAAAGGATACTTTGATGTGCAAATACCTAGCGGATCTATAGAAATTAATGAAAATAATTCTGTAAATTTAATTTTTTCTATTAATGCTGGAAATAAATTTACTTTTAATAAAGCTATTTTAAACAACAAATCTGTTTCACTCCAGGCAAAAGACAAGACCTATATTACTAGCCTAATCAAGGATATTGATAAAGAAGTGTACAACAATAAGTTACTATATGATGTTAATTTAAAAATTAATGATTATTTTGGAAAAAATAATATTAGCGCCCTATCAAACTACTCTGTCAAAAAAATACCATTAAATAAAATTTTATCTACTTTTTTAATTAAAGAAAAAGATAATAAAAAATTTATTAATAATATATTGCTTGTTGGAAATGATATTACAGAAGAAAAAGTTGTTAGAAATAATATTTATTTTTCTGAAGGTGATGTCTTTAATGACTATCTTCTAAAAAAATCCATAGATAATCTTATGGCACTTTCCATATTTTCAGATGTTAAAATTAACTTTTCTGAAATTGACAGGTCAAACAATGTTAATATTAACATTAAAGTTATTGAAAATTCTACTGGAGAAATATCTGCTGGAGCTGGATTTGGTACAAACGGTGCTTTAATTTCTTTTAATATTAGAGAGAACAATTTTCTTGGAAAGGGAATCTTAAGTAATATTTCGGCTAATGTTGGTACTAACAAAATTAGTGGTAACGCTTTTGTTTCCAATCCTGATTTTGCAGATACTAACAATACCTTGAATAACAATTTTTATATTCAAAAATTTAGTTATAGTAACTCTGGATATGAAAACAAAGTTATTGGAGATACAATTTCTTTACAATATGATTATTTCCAGAATCTATCTCTTGAAACTGGTATTGGGATTGATTATGATCAGGTAAGTGCTGAAGATAAAGCCTCTGCCATCGTTAAAAAAAGAGAAGGCAATTATATAACAAGTAAAATTTTTTACAAAGTAGCCAGTGATAACAGAGATTCCAAATACAATACTAAATCTGGATATATTTACGGGTTCTCGCAAAGTTTAGCTATTCCTCCGTCTGACATCTCTTATTTTTCTAATAGTTTATTTGGATCCTTTTATAAAGACCTTTCTGAAAGTTTTATCGGTACAATCAAGTATAACATAAAGTCTATAAACTCATTAACCACTAATGAAGATATAAAACTAAGCGATAGACTTTATCTGAATGAGAATCAGCTCCGTGGTTTTACTTATAGAGAATTTGGTCCCAAACTTGACGGTGACTACGTTGGTGGTAATTATTCTTACTCAACTACCATTGCCACAACTTTTCCAAATGGCTTGCCTGATAAATGGGGAACTAAAAGTAACGTTTTTTTAGACATTGGAAACGTTTGGGGAACTGATTTTGACAGCTCTTATAGTTCAGACGCTTTAAAATCTTCAGCTGGTGTGGGATTTTCATGGATATCTCCAATTGGTCCACTTTCGGTAATTTATGCTGAGCCTATTACAAAAGACAAGAATGATAATGTTCAAAAGTTTAATTTTAAAATTGGTAGTGTTTTTTAATTTTTATCGATAAAAAATGCAAAAAAAAATTTTACTCAGCCTTTCTAATATATTATCAGAAATTAATTACAAAAAAATTATTAAAGGTAAAATAAATATTATAATTAATAATGTAAACGATATTAGAAATGCTAAAAAAAATGAAATTTCATTTTTGTCAAATATTAAATACTTAAATTTTCTTCAAAAAACAAAAGCTTCTGCTGTTTTTGTACAAAAAAAGCATTTAAAATATTTGCCAAAAAATACGATCGCTTTAATTTCAGAAAAACCAGAGCAAGAGTTTTTGAAAGTTATAAATTTATTTTATCCAGATTCTTATTATACGAAAAGTACTTATAAATTTTTAACTACCAAGCAAATTAAAAGCAAATTTAAAAAAATTAAATTTGGGTTAAATCTATGTGTTGAGGAAAATGTTTCAATAGGTTTTGGAGTTTTGATTGGTAACAATGTTACTATCAAAAAAAATTCAATCATTGGTAATAATTCTATTTTGGGATCTTCTGTTGTAATAGAGAGCTCTGTTGTTGGTAAAAATGTTCATATTTGCGATGGATCTATAATAGGAAAAAAAGGTTTTGGTTTTAAATTTATAAATGGGCATTGTTATAGAGTACCTCACATAGGAAAAGTTTTATTAAAAGACAATGTGGAAATCGGAGCTAATTGTGTTGTTGATAGGGGGTCTTTTTCTGATACCGTCATTGGGAAGAATACATTTATTGACAACTTGGTTCACATTGCACACAATGTAGTTATAGGAGAAAACTGCATAGTCGCAGGACAAGTTGGAATTGCTGGAAGTACAACAATTGGCAATAACGTAAGTATTGGGGGTCAATCAGGAATTTCTGGTCATCTTTTAATTGGTAATAATGTTAAAATAGGAGGGAAGAGTGGTGTGGTAAAAGATATTAATGATAATCAGGTTGTAATGGGCTATCCGGCAAAACCATTTAAGGAATTTATTAAAAGCAATAGGTAATTTTATGAAAACTATACTGGAATTAAATCAAATTGAAAAACTACTCCCTCATAGAAAGCCCATGTTGTTAATTGAAAAAATTTCAAATATAATTTTTATGAGTTCAGCTACTGGACATATGCATGTAAAAAAAGATAGTTTTTTTTTTGATGGACATTTCCCTGGACAACCAGTATTTCCCGGAGTCCTTATTGTCGAGGCTTTTGGTCAAACTGCCGCTGCCTTATCGGCTCACTGTTTGGAACCAAAAGAGTTTGAAAACAAATTGGTGTTTTTGATGACTATAGATAAAGCGAGATTTAGAATACCTATCATGCCACCATGCGAACTACTTCTCAATGTGACAGTTAAGAAAATAAAAGGAAAAATTTGGAAATATTCAGGAATAGCAACAGTTAACAATAAAATAATGGCTGATGCAGAATGGATGGCAACTATTGCGGATAGAAAAAATGCATAATAATAATTCAGTAATCCACCCAAACTCAAAAATAGGAAAGAACGTGAGTATTGGAAGTTTCTGTCAAATAGGTCCAAATGTTGAAATAGGGGACAATTCTAAAATTATGAATAACGTATTTATTGATGGATATACAAAAATTGGATTTGATAATTTAATTTATCCGTATGCTTGTATAGGTACAGCCCCACAAGATTTAAAATTTAACGGAGAAATAACCAAATTATTAATTGGAAGTAAAAATATAATTAGGGAATATGTGACAATCAATGTGGGAACAGAACAGGGTGGCGGAGTAACTAAAATTGGAGACAATTGTTTGTTTATGATTTCCTCACATGTTGCGCATGATTGTAACATCGGAAATTCTGTTATAGTTGCAAACAATGTTCCTATTGCTGGTCATTGTTTAGTTGATGACAACGCAATTATAGGTGGAAATTCAGCAATACAGCAATTCTGTTCCATTGGAAAAGGAGCTATGGTCGGTGGAATGACGGGAGTAAACAAATCCGTATTACCCCATACTTTAGCAACTGGAAATAGGTGTTTTTATGAAAATTTAAACCTTATAGGCTTAAAACGAAATGGATACGAAACAAAAGACATAAATGACTATAAAAATGTTTTAAAAATTTTTTTTAGTGACAGGAGTAATTTAGAATCTATTCATATTTCAGAAAATCCTTTAACTAAAGATCTTTCTCGATTTCTCAAACAAAATACCAACAAACAAATTTGTACGCCTCTAGATCAATGATAGGAATTATATCTGGTGATGGAGAGCTTCCAAAAATATTAATTAAAAAACTAATTTTAAGAAAGATAAAATTTGTTGTTATAAATTTATCAAAAAAAAAAAAAATAAAAAAAAACTTTTTCAATTATAAAATCTCTCAATTTTCAAAAATCGTTAACATTTTAAAAAACAATAAGTGTAATGAAGTTATATTTGTGGGTAAAGTCGTAAGACCAAAACTTCAAGATATAAAAATTGACTTTGGTACAATTAAACTTCTACCCAAAATCGTACTAAGCTTAAAAAAGGGGGATTCTTATGCACTAGACTTTGTTATAAATTTTTTGAAAAAAATAAATATACAGGTAGTATCCTGCATGAAATATCTTCCGGAACTTTATGCAGAAAATGTCGGAAAAATTTCTAAGACTTCTAATCAAGAACTGAAAGATATAAAAAAAGGAGAAGAGGTTTTGAACTATATAAATAAAAAGTATGACGTTGGTCAATCAATTATAGTTAATAATGGTTTTATTGTAGGTATAGAAGGCGCAGAAGGAACTGACAAGATGATCTTGAAATCGGAATCTATTATGAAAAAAATTAATGACAATAAAAAATCTGGAGTTCTAGTTAAAATCCCAAAAAAAATTCAGGATTTAAGAGTTGATCTTCCAACAATAGGCTATAATACATTTAGAAATTGTATTAAAATTGGCTTGCGTGGAATTGCTTTGAAAAAAAAACAACATATTTTTCTTGATCAAAAAAAATCATTAAATTTAATCAAAAAAAATAATTTTTTTATAACTTTTATAAATTGAAAAAAAAAATATTTATATTAACGGGCGAATCTTCTGGTGATAAACTTGCCTCAAATATAATTCCTTATTTTAATAATAAAAATTTTACTTTAGTTGCCATTGGTTCAACACACATAAGACAAATGGGTGTTAAGCTTCTTTTTGATTCAAGAGAGATAGCTGTAATGGGCCTCATCGATGTTTTAAAAAAAATTTTTTTCTTAAAAAAAAAAATAGATACGACAATTAATTTTCTATTAAAATTTAAACCTGATATTATTTTATCTATAGACTCACCAGACTTTAGTTTTCGTATTAATAAAGTAATTAAAAAAAAATTACCAAAAACTAAAATTATTCATTTGGTAGCTCCATCAATTTGGGCATGGAGAGAAGGTAGGGTTTTAACTTTTCGGAAATTTTTAGATCACATGCTGCTACTTTTTGAATTCGAAGTAGCGCTCCTAAATAGGTGGAAAATGAAAAATACTTTTGTAGGGCATCCTTTTTTTGAAAAAAAAATTTCTTATAGAAGGTATCCACTTATCTCTCAAAAAAAAATTATTTCACTTTGTCCCGGAAGCAGAATTTCAGAAATTAAAACTTTTATGCCTATATTTATGGGTCTTATTAATGAAATTAATCTTAAATATCCTGAAACTTTTGTGTTTCATTTTCCAGTATCAAAAGAGCATATAAAAATTGTTAATAAATACATAACTATGAAATTTTTTTTTTTAATATCCTCAACCGAAGATAAAAAAAATTTTTATATCAATAAATCAATTTTATCCGTAGCTAAATCTGGAACCGTATCTTTAGATATTTGTAAAAACAAATGTCCGATTATTACTATTTATAAAACTTCATGGTTAAACTATTTTTTAATCAAACCTTTTATTAAGGTAAAATTTGCAAATATTGTAAATATTATTGCAAATAAAGAGATCGTGCCTGAGCTCATTCAGTCCCAATGTAATGTTTTTGATATTTTTAAAAAAGTTTCTAAATTTATAGATAGTAAAAAAATACGTGACCACAATGTTTTTTCTTATGAAAAAGTTATAAAGAAATTTACTAAAAAAAATTCCTCTAAAATAATTAGCAAGGTAATTAAAAGTTATCTTTAGGTTCTATTTTTTAATTCTAAAAATTTTCTTGGTTTTTCACCAATGTACAATTGTCTAGGACGACCTATTCTATTTTTAGGGTCTAAGTACATTTCTTTCCAGTGTGCTATCCATCCTGCGGTTCTAGCTACTGCAAATAACGGTGTAAACATAGTTGACGGAAAACCCATTGCGTTAAGTGTTATCCCTGAGTAAAAGTCTATATTCGGATAGAGTTTTTTTTCAATAAAATATTCATCTTTCAATGCAATTCTTTCAAGCTCAAGTGCAACTTGTAATATTTTATCATCTTTTTTCCCTATTTCAGTAAGCACTTCATGACAAGTTTTTTGCATAACTTTAGCTCTTGGGTCGTAGTTTTTATAAACTCTATGGCCAAAACCCATTAATTTAAAAGGATCGTTTTTATCTTTAGCTTTTTCTATGAATTTTGGAATATTTTTTACATCACCAATTTTCCTTAACATGTTCAATGCTGCTTCATTTGCACCACCATGCAAAGGGCCCCATAGTGAAGTAAATCCAGAAGATATAGATGCAAATGGATTAACACCAGAAGATGCCGCTAGCCTTACCGTAGATGTTGAAGCATTTTGCTCATGATCTGCATGAAGAATGAAAATTTTGTCCAACGCTCTAGACAAAACTTTGTTAATTTTGTATTTTTCAGCTGGAACAGCAAAGGTCATTTGAAGAAAATTTTCAGAATAATCCAAAGAATTATCAGGATAAATAAATGGTTGACCAATTGAATATTTATACGCCATGGCAGCTAGTGTTGGAACTTTTGCTATCATCCTTCTTGCTGAAATCTTTCGTTGCTCTAAGTCATTTACATCTATAGAATCTGGATAAAAAGCTGACATTGCAGCTACGACAGATGTCAATATTGCCATAGGATGAGAACCTCTCCTAAATCCGTTAAAAAAACTCTTCATCTGTTCATGTACCATTGTGTGGTTTTTAATGGCTTCAGAATATTCGAACCATTCGTCTTTAGTTGGTAAAGAGCCATTCCAAAGCAAATGCACTACCTCTAAAAAAGTACTTTTTTCCGCAAGTTCATCCATTGGGTAGCCTCTGTAATAGCATTCTCCCTTATCTCCATCTATATACGTGATTGAGGATTCGCAGCTAGCTGTAGATGTGAAACCTGGATCAATTGTAAATCTATTTGTTTGTGAATATAATTTTGTAATGTCTATTGTTTCAGGACCAATTGTTCCCTCAAGGATAGGGAAGTCAAAATTTTTACCATCAATAGATATAGTGGCTTTTTTACTCATAGATTATGTTTAATTATCAGTTTTGATAAAAAATGTCTATTTCAAATATATAGTGAAATTCTTCTTTTTACCTCTTCAATGCCAAGTGATTGAATGATGTCATTTATAGATGGTGCAAATTTAGTACCTGTTAAAACAATTCTTAAAGGTTGGCCTAAATCTTTAAATTTAACCTTCTCTTCTGTTAAAATTTCATCAATGATCATTTTAATTTTTTCAATACTATTATTAGTTAATTTATCTATTTTTTTTGCAAATAACTGAATTAATTTTTTGTCATTTTCTAAAATTACATCGTTAAATTCTATTTTCTTATAATCAAAAACAAATTTAGAGTTTTCGTATATATTCTCTAAAGTTTTTGCTTTATTTAAAAAAACTAAAAAATTTTCTTCAATTTTTTTCAGAGATTTTTCATCAATGTAATTTTTAAATTTTTTGGTGTAATCAGAAAAATATTTAAACATTTTTTTTTTGTCAGTATTCTTCATGTAGGTCTCGTTAATTGATAAAATTCTATCCATATCTAACTTGGAGGGTGATTTTCCAACTCCATCCAAGCTAAAAAGCTCAATACTATCTTCTAAAGAAAAAATTTCTTTATCTTTGTATGACCATCCAAGTCTTAATAGATAATTTCTTAGGCTTTCTGGCAAAATTCCTATTTTTTCGTAGTCTTCAACAGTTGCTGCACCGTCTCTTTTTGAAAGCTTTTTTCCTTCTTTTGAATGGATTAAAGGAATATGGGCATACTGAGGCAATGACCACTTCATTGCTTTAAATATTTGCATCTGCTTGAATGTATTAATTTTATGATCATCTCCTCTAATAACGTGAGTAATATTCATTAAGAAATCGTCTGTAGCTGCTGAGAGTTGGTATGTTGGAGTCTTATCAGTTCTTAAAATAACAAAATCTTCAATAGTTGAATTTGAAATAGTGATCGTTCCCTGCACCAGGTCCTTCAAATCTTCTGTTCCAATTTCATTTGATTTAAATCTTATTACAAATGGTGCTGTAGAATCATCTTTGTTTCGACATTTTTTACTGTAAATATAAGGAAGTTTTTTTTCTTTAAAGCTTTTTCTTTCTTTTTCTAGCTCTTCTGCTGTGCAATAGCATTTGTAGGCATTGTTATTTCGAAGTAATGTTTCTGCAATTTCTACATGCTTATTTAAGTTTAGACTTTGCTTGAATACTTTTTCATCTGGATTAATACCAAGCCAATCCAAAGTATCTAAAATTTGCTTTTCGTATTCTTTTTTTGATCTTTCTTTATCAGTGTCCTCAATTCTTAAGAGAAATTTACCCTCATTTTTTTTTGCAAAAAGCCAATTAAATAGGGCAGTACGGGCTCCCCCTATATGCAAGGGCCCTGTGGGTGATGGTGCAAACCGAACTAAAAATTTATTATTCATTAGTAGTGCTGTCTACACTAACTAGTTAAAAATTTCTATAAAGAGAGCTCAGCACACCCTGAATTTTAATTCTTTCTGGGCCAAATATTCTAGTTTCATAGGCTGGATTAGCACTTTCTAGAGCAATTGCGTTAGATTTTTTTCTATATCTTTTAAGTGTAGCTTCGTGGTTATCAATTAAAGCTACTACAATCTTTCCATTTTCAGCGGTACTTGTTTTTTTAATTATTACAGTGTCTCCATCATGAATTCCTGCATCTATCATAGAATCTCCCTCTACTTTTAAGGCATAAAAATCATCTGGATTTTTTGTTCCAGGAGGGCATGGTATATCTTCATGGTGCTCCTCAATAGCTTCAATAGGTAGGCCGGCGGCAATTTTTCCAATTAATGGAATAAAATTATCTTTTATTCTCTTCGAATCCTCAAGACCTCCCTGGATTAAGCTTGGAACAAAGTTGTTAAAAAGGTCTCTTGCACTAGCATTTTCAGGGAGCTTTACAACTTCCAATGCTCTTGCTTTATGAGCTAATCTTTTGATAAAACCACGCTCCTCTAAAGCAGAAATAAGTCTATGAATTCCAGATTTTGACTTGAGTGATAAAGACATTCTCATTTCATCATATGAAGGAGATACACCATCTTTTTTCAACTTCTCGTTGATATAAACTAGTAAATTTTTTTGTTTTTTAGTAAGCATAGAACAAAACCTGTACATAAATGTTCTACAAGTGTTCTCGATTTTTTACAATAGATTATTATCGTTGATATACAACAATTTTAGACGATTAATTCTTTCATTTTATCATAAATTGATGGAGATTTGATCAGTGATTCACCAACAAGAAAATTTGAAATCCTTGTTTTTTCATAAATATAATTGATATCTTTCCTAGTGTTAATTCCACTTTCGCAAATTAATGTTTTTTCACTTAGGTCATAGCTATTAAAAATATTTATTGTTGTATCAAGACTTGTTTTAAAAGTTTCTAAATTCCTATTATTAATCCCAATAATTGCATTTTCATATTTTAACGCACGTTTCATTTCGCTTTCATTATGAACTTCAATAATACAGTCCAAGCCACATGCCATGGCTGCATTGTAAAGTGTTAAGGCTAATTCATCATCGGATGATTTTAAGATCACTAAAATACAATCAGCTCCAATCATGCACGCCTCGTAAACTTGATAAGGATCAATAAAAAAATCCTTGCAGAGAATAGGTAGGCTAATCTTTTTTTTTATATCTTTAAGATATTCTTTGTCTCCAAGAAAATAATTTTTTTCAGTTAGAATAGATAAGCATGCTGCGCCAGAATTAAAATATTGATTTGCGATATCAGTTGGATTAAAATTATTTATAAATTCTCCTTTTGAAGGACTGGCTTTTTTAACTTCAGCAACAATTGCAATTTTGCCCTGTTCTTCAAAGCTCTTTAATTGTCTTTTGAAATTAAAATTATTTTTAGTTATAGAGTCTTTTATTTTATTAAGAGGAAGTTTTTTTTTATCTTCGATTATCTCTAATCTTTTTTTTTTTATAATTTCATCTAAAATATTCATATTTTTAATTCTCTATATTTTTTCATTACAGAGCCACTAAGAATATGCTTCTTCACTTTTTTATAAGCTGATAAAAGATTTGCTTCTTTATTCGTAACTATTAATCCAGCAGCACTGTTTAAAGAAACAATTTCTAAAAATGCACTTTTCTTTCCCTCGAATAGTTCAATAATTTTACGCGCGTTGTATTCTGAATCACCGCCTACTATTTCTATAAAATCGTATCTATTTTCTAAAAAATCTTTTGGATCAATAGTAAAATTTTTTAAAGTTTTGTTATGTATTTCTACAACTTCAGTTTTTGCAAAAATAGAAATTTCATCAAGACCATCATGACTATGAAAAACCCACGCTTTCTTTGTTCCTAATTTTATTAGGCTTTTGGAGTAAGTCTTTAACAAATCTTTAGAATAGACGCCTATGCACTGAAACTTTGCATTTGCGGGGTTACATAGTGGACCAAGAAGATTAAATATAGTTCTTTTGCCTAATTTTTTTCTCACCCGAGCCACATTTTTCATTGCTGAATGGTAAATAGGAGCAAACATAAATCCAAATTGATGATTGTTTATACTTTCTTTTACCTGCTCTGGGTTTTTCAATATATCAATACTAAGCTTTTCAAGAACATCAGCCGAGCCAGATTTCGAAGTTAAGGCCCTATTTCCATGTTTTGCAACATTTACACCCATGCTTGAAAGCACAATAGATGCAGCAGTTGAAATATTTAGGGTGTGCTTACCATCACCTCCAGTTCCGCACATATCTAATGTATCCATATCTAATGTTACCTTTAGTGATTTCTCTCTTAATATATTTGCCCCACCGGTTATCTCATCTGAAACTTCGCCTTTATTGGCTAAATTAATTAAAATATTCGAAATTTGCTCATCGTTAATTTCAGAGTTCATAATCATACGAAATAGAAATTGAGTTTCTTCAATAGTTAAGTCAATTTTATATGATAATTTTTTTACTAATTCCTTGTAGCTCATTAAATAATTAACCTTTTAAAAAATTTTTAATAATTTTTTTTCCAAAAATTGTTTTTATACTCTCAGGGTGAAATTGTATCCCATGTATATCAAATTTTCGATGTGATAATCCCATTATTACATTGTCGTTGGTTATTGCAGTAATTTTTAGTGAATCTGGTATTTTTTTTGGGTCTGCTACCAGGCTATGATATCTTGTTGCTGTAAAATAATCGGGTATATTCTTAAAAATTTTCGACGAAAGTATTTTTATTTTACTGGTCTTGCCATGCATTATTTTTTTTGCTTTAATAATTCTTCCACCAAAGGCTTGTGCTATTATTTGATGCCCCAGACAGATCCCAAAAATTGATTTTTTCTTAAAATATTGATCAACAACTTCTAGACAAAAGCCTGCATTATCCGGGTTTCCCGGTCCAGGTGAAATTACAATTTTATCAAATTTTTTTAATTCACGAATTTTGAACTGATCATTTCTAGCAACTGTTACATTACAGCCCAATTCAGAAAAATAATGAAATACATTGTATGTAAAGCTGTCATAATTATCTATTAGGAAAATCTTAATCATTATCTAGAGGCCTCAATCAGAGCTTTTGCCTTATTAACTGTTTCTTGATATTCTTTTTCTGGATCGCTATCAGCCACTATTCCTGCTCCAGCTTGAATATAAACTTTATTATTTTTTATAATTGCAGTTCTTAATGCTATGCATGTGTCCATATTGTTTTTAGGTGAAAAATAGCCAATGCCACCAGCGTAAAGTTTTCGTTTACTTTTTTCCAAATTGTCTATTATTTCCATAGCTCTTATTTTGGGTGCGCCAGAGACAGTTCCTGCTGGAAATCCAGACATTAAAACATCTATTAGAGAAGAATTTCTTTTTAGTGTTCCAGTTACATTTGAAACAATATGCATAACGTGGGAATATTTTTCAATTTTGAACTGGCTGTCAACCTTAACAGTTCCTGTAACTGAGAATTTTCCAACGTCATTTCTACCAAGGTCTAATAGCATCAAATGTTCAGAGATTTCTTTAGGATCAGACAGAAGTTCTTTTTGCAAAAGCATATCTGTGGCATTACTTTTTCCCCTTGGCCTAGTCCCCGCAATAGGTCTAATAGTAATCCTATTGTTGTTGACACGAACTAAAATTTCTGGACTGCTACCAACAATCTGAAAGTCTTCATAATTAATAAAATATAAAAAAGGGGATGGGTTAGTTTTTCTAATTTTTTTATATATTTCGATAGGCTTTTTTATAAGTTTAGTTTCAAACCGTTGACTTAATACTACTTGAAAAATATCTCCTAATTTTATGTGTTGTTTTGCTTTAAAAACATTTGCTTTAAATTGTTTTTTAGAAATATTACTTTTTATTTCTATTTTGTTTAATTTTTTATCTTTTTTTTGAGCAACTTTTTTTTTAAGGCAATCTTTAATAATGCTTTTTAATTCGTTAATTTTTTTATTATAAATTAGCTTAGAACATTTTTTTAAATCGTATTCGCAAGATATAAAAAAAAGTTTTTTCTTTAAATTGTCATGAATAATAATTTTTCTAGGTCTTTGGAGTCTAACATCAGGTATCTTTAGATCGTCTTTGTTTTTGTTTGGAATTTTTTCTACAAATCTGATCGCGTCGTATCCAAAATAACCAACTAGCATTAATGCCATAGGAGGTAAATTTTTTGTCAAATCGTAATCAAAATTTTTTATTAATTTCTTTAAATACTCATAAATTTTTTTGGTTTTAATTTTTTTTTTATTTATAAATAAAGAATTATTTTTAACCTCATATACCTTGTCAGAGTCATATCCAAAAATTGTATATCTCCCTCTATAAATGGCCTCTTCAACAGATTCAAATATAAAACTATTCTTTTTATTTAGAATATTTTCTATTAAGAGCTCAATTTTTATAGGGTTTGACTTTGTTTTTGTTGAGTAAACTAAAGAGATTTTATTTTTTATAAAGTTTTCTTTGTAACTTTTGTAATTGCTAAACTGCTGCATTAAAAAGAGTTTGTTATTCTATCTAAAACCTTTTGATTAACTTTTACTTTATACTTGTTATTTAGAAATCTATCAAATGATTGCATAATCTGCTCATCAAAACTTATATTTACTTGTCTTTCGTATAGCTTATCCATTTTATCGTTAGATTTTTTCCTGTCGTAGGAAACATTGACGGCATTAACGAGGTATTTTTTATTTCCTTTGATGATTAACGATTCGTTAATTTTTAAATTAAATATTTGTTGAACCTGGCCAGAAGAAAAAATTTTATTTTTTTCAAATCTATTTTTTAAATTCATTTGTTGAATCAAGTTAGTTTTTTTGGAAGTAAGCTTATCGAACATATTCCTATCTTTGATTTTTTTACTTAAAACATTTGCTTTATTATTTATGCGTATTTTTTTAATTTTACTTTTAATTTTTTTTTCAATCTCGGTGTTTAATGGCAAGGGTTTTTTAGCAATAATTTTATCAATGCCTATTAGATAAAACTTGCCCTTAATCTCAATCAATTCAGAATTTATTTGATCAGTAAGATAAAAAGTTTTTTGAATAATGCTTTCATCTAAGTCAATTTTTTTAGAAAAGTCTTTACTTAGACCGTCTTGATTAAATAAATTAGTTTTTTTTATATTTAAAGAAAACTGACTTGCTATCTCAGTAAAGGACTTGTTGGACAAAACCTGATTTTCTATGTTTGAGATATTCTTAAAAAATAGATCTGAATTTGCATTGATGTCTGAATTTTGCGCTATGATTGCGTAGTTAATACTTCTCAGCTCATCAGAAAAAATAGGATTTTTTTGGAAATAATCCTCAATTTCTTTTTTTGATACAGAATTTTCTTCGTAAAGATCTTTTAAATTTATAAATTTTATAAAGATTTCTTTTTCAAAGTAATCCTTGACTTTTGCTTTGTGGTACAAAGTTGAGATAGAGCCTAAATTTTGACTTTCAATAATTAGTTTTCTCAATAAACTTCTTTTAAAATTACTTTCAAAAGAATTTGCATTAATTTGATTTTTTAAAAGGTATTTTTCATATTTAGTTCTTGAAAAACTTCCCTGTTCTGAAAATTCTGGAATATTTTTTATAAAATTTGATAGTGTCTTATCATTAATAAATATTTTTTCTTCTTCAGCGTAAATTTCAAATACTTTTTCAGCAATAAGTTGATTTAAAATTTTTATATGGAAGTTATCTTTTATAGCGGTAGATATATTTTGATAATTTCTAGATTGAATTTGATTCTTTAATTCGTTGATATAATCCTCGGAATATATATTTTCTCCTGAAACTTCAGCAACTACATTAGTTTTGCCTGCACTGAACATGTCACCAGCTCCCCACAGGGCAAAAACTGCAATTATTATAACAATCAATAATTTCAAGAGTATACTCTTAGAAAGGGCTAATAATTTTTTTTTCATATTTATTTAGTTTAAAAATTAAGATTAATAGATTAAAAAAGTCTTTATGTCTTTGAAAAGTACAATGTTTATTGCTAATTGGAAAATGAATGGAGCTCCATCTAATTTTCAAGAAGTTAGCAAAGTTGCTGACTTTTTAAAAAAAAGTTTAAAAAAATATAAAAAAGCTATTGTTTATTGCCCCCCCCTACCTTTATTGACATATTTTTATAAAAAAAATACAAGTAAAAACATTAAATTTGGTGCCCAAGACATTTCTAGTACCAACATAATGTCTGGTGCAGCAACTGGATCTATTAGCGCTTTCTTAGCTAAGCTAAATGGTGCGGAGTATGTTATTTTAGGACACTCTGAAAAAAGATCTTCTGGAGATAGTTTTTCAAAAATTAGAAATAAAATATTACAAGCCAACAAAATGAAATTAAAAATCATTTTCTGTATTGGTGAAACTTTACAGCAAAAAAAAAAGAATAAATCATTGTTAATTTTGAAAAAGCAAATTACTGGATCTGTTAATAAAAAGATAAATTTTAATAATGTGATATTTGCCTATGAGCCCATTTGGTCTATTGGTACAGGTCTTGTCCCAACACCTGAGTATCTTGAGAAAACATTTTTATTTTTAAGCACTTATTTGAAAAATAATTTTAAAATCAAATCACCAAAAATTCTTTATGGAGGATCGGTAAACTCCAAAAATATCAGAGATTTAAGATCTATTAGAGCCTGTGCTGGCTATTTAATAGGTGGAGCCTCATTAAAATCAAAGAATTTCATTGAAATTATTAAGAATTATTATAATTAGCATCTCAATGGAAAATATAATTCTAATATTTCATGTTGTTGTAGCGGTGCTCCTTATTGGATCCGTTTTGATGCAAAGTTCAGAAGGTGGAGCTTTAGGAATAGGTACAGGTGATAGTGCGTTAATGTCTTCGAGATCTGCCTCAAATTTTTTGACTAAATTTACTTCTGCAATGGCTGTTTTTTTTATCATCACTAGTATCTCGTTAACCATTATTCATAAAAAAGACAAACCAACTGGTTCTATTATTGATAAAATAGAAAAAATAGAGCAAAAGAACAAATCACCACAAATACCTTCTGCTAAATAAGCTTTAGTTTTTCGAGTAAATGTTTTATAACATTGTTCCATGGCTCGTTACATATTCGTTACTGGAGGCGTGGTTTCATCCTTAGGAAAAGGTTTATCATCCGCATCATTAGCATACCTGTTACAATCAAGAGGTTACAAGGTTCGATTAAGAAAATTGGATCCTTATTTAAATATTGATCCTGGAACAATGAGTCCATTCCAGCATGGTGAGGTATTTGTTACAGATGATGGAGCTGAAACTGATTTAGATCTTGGGCATTACGAAAGGTTTAGCGGAATTTCTGCCAAGCAATCTGACAATGTTACTACAGGAAAAATTTATAGTGACATTTTAAAGAAAGAAAGAAGAGGATATTACTTAGGAAAAACGGTTCAGGTTATTCCTCATGTTACCAATGAAATTAAAGACTTTATAAAAAAAGATATAAAAGATGAAGATTTTGTTATTTGTGAAATTGGTGGGACAGTAGGGGACATTGAAAGCTTGCCATTTTTAGAAGCCATTAGGCAGTTTTCTATTGATGTAGGATCTAACAGATCTTTATTTGTTCATTTAACTTT
>ENA-OSJC01000940-OSJC01000940.1-marine-metagenome-genome-assembly--contig:-NODE-940-length-25980-cov-5.089295_pt1 | contig 25980 bp, 24 predicted proteins | sample MGYA00237885_ERZ534234 | MGnify/ENA primary metagenome ERZ534234 (study PRJEB26413, sample SAMN06343907) | marine metagenome | isolation source: coastal waters | place: Atlantic Ocean: West Antarctic... | reverse complement strand
ATTGACGATTTTGACAATACTTATATGATAGGGCTGTCCCTACCCAGGGGCAGATATAGTAATAGCTATTTACTACTATTACAAAACGTGTTATAATTAATATATTAAGCAAGCTTTTACCTGTCTTATTGCATAAGATAGCTATGAGATTGTTTCTTTAATCTCACTCAGAACAAAGCCTCTACTTCAGACCACCTTTGTATCTGTCTATATCCAGAAGAAATAATAAATTAGTCTACCAGTGTGGTATGGCCCGTAGATTTGTATCATGGCCTGATACATCTTCTGCGCACCCATGACATTAACACTGCCACTTAATAATTACCTTCTGTTTTGTCTGTCGGCTAGTCCGACCTGCCATTTCACAAGGAGATATTACAATGGCTTTTCAATCCGCAGGTGGTTACACCTCGCTTCCAAATGGAAGCTTCTCACCAGTCATCTACTCGAAAAAGGTTCAAAAAGCCTTTAGAAACAGTTCAGTAGTAGAAGATATTACGAACACTGACTATGCTGGCGAAATCGCTAACATGGGTGACAGCGTTAAGATTATCAAAGAACCTGAAATCACAATCAATTCTTATGCCCGTGGCACTACGCTTGCGACACAAGACATTGCAGATGCTGATTTCACAATGGTTGTCGATCAAGCCAACTACTTCCAGTTCGCACTCGACGATATCGAAGAAGCACACTCTTAATATATGGGAGCTTTTGGGAGTAATCCCAATCGAAAAACTAGGTGAATTGTCTGGGACACCCTACTGCGTTATGGCAAGGGCAATCAGCAGCCAAGCCTCGAAAGAGGAAGGTTCAACGACTATCCAGAAATGGAGTAGGATCAAGTGATCCGAAGCGCCTAGCCCCTGATTTCAAATATCAGGGTGATGATATAGTCTCCTCTGCATAGTAATATGCAGCAGTTCATAAGAGAACGGGCAAGTAAGTAACGCAACTTGTTGAAGATTGGCATGTTTCTTTCATGGACCTCGCAACAGACCGTGCTGGTTTTAAACTGCGTGATTCATTCGACCAAGACGTTCTAGGCTACATGTCTGGCTACTCATGGAGCGGCTCTGCATGGGCAGCTCGTACTGCAGCAGCAGGCACAAAAGCCGAAACAGGCGCAGGCGCAGACGAACTGTTCGCAGCTAACAAGCTGACACAGGGCGTTTTCGGTGGCGGCACAGCAGCTAACTCCATTCCTGTAACTGCAGGTGGCGGTGCTGGTGCTTTGACATCACCTTTGGCTGTTCTGAACCGTATGGCTCGTCTTATGGACGCAGCTAATGTGGATACAGATGGTCGTTGGATCGTCGTCGATCCGGTCTTTAAAGAGATCTTGATGGACGAAGATGCGAAGCTGGTTAACGCCGACTTCGGTGGTGATTCAGAAGTACGCAATGGTCGCCTTCCAGGCACCATCCGTGGCTTCCGTGTATATCAGTCCAATAACCTTCCTTACAAGGGAACAGGGGCCGGGACATCAGCGGCAAGCGGTTCTGCGAGTAACTTTGGTGTTCTGGTCGCAGGCCATGACTCCTCAGTAGCAGTAGCTGACCAAATTGCGAAAACTGAGAGCTTCCGCTCACCAGACACCTTCGCAGATATTGTTCGTGGCATGCAGTTGTATGGTCGGAAGATTCTCCGCCCACAAGGCTTGATCACAGCAAACTACAACTTGGCCTAATGGTTAAGCGGGGGCAGGGAAACTTGCCCCCAACACCCTTCTTTAAGGATCATTCATGCCTAGTACTTACCTAGATTTATCCAACCAGACGCTACGCCGCTTAAATGAAGTAGAAATCTCATCAGCGGATTTTGCTTCTATACGAGGCGTCCAGGCGCTAGTTAAGGATGCCGTGAAGGCGGCTATTGCACGGGTAAACCAATCTGAGTTTGAATGGCCCTTTAATTCCGCCCAACACCAGCAAACCCTGGCACAAGGGCAAACAGAATATACATGGCCTGACTTTTTTAAGGTTGCAGATTACAACACGTTTCAGATCGCAGCTAATAGCTCTCTAAACATCGGATACAAAACTTTAAAAGTTATTGACCGTGATGTTTGGTATAAATCTCACCGTGACGAAGATTACAATGCAGGGAACGCAGGGCGAGATGTCCCTGCTTTTGTCTTTGATACGCACGGTAACGGCTTTGGTGTAACCCCTGCGCCTAATGCAGCGTACACACTGACTTTCCGCTATTACATGAATTACACAGATTTAACTGCCTACGATGATGTAACGAGAATACCTGAAAGTTTTGATACGGTTATTGTGGATGGCGCTTTGTACCATTTGTACATGTTCAAGGATAACCTTGAATCCGCTCAATCAGCGTTCATGGCATTTGAAAAGGGTCTAAAAGACCTACAGACATTGTACATAAATAACTTTGAAAATGTTCGTGATACACGAGTGAGGTTTTAATGCCTGATCGTATCGAGAACCTCAAAATCATTTGTAGCGGTGGCCTCAATAGTAACGAAAACCATTTAGATCTATCGGATAATAATCCCGGCGCTGCTACTAAACTTATAAACTATGAACCCTCGCTGTACGGCGGATATCGTCGCATTAATGGCTTTAAGCCCTACCACAGCCAATACGGGGAAGTAGACGATGGTAATGGTGTAGCCGAGGGTAAAGTTCTTGGCGTATTCGTTTATAAGAACGATTACGATAACACCGAACGTGTCATTGCTTGCCGCAAGGATGTAGGAGCTAATACATACAGCTTCTGGATGCTCAGCCCCTTCACAGGCTGGTACAAGATGTCAGGCGCTCCGAACCCAGGTATGGTGGACGCCCAGCGCACTGTTACTAAAGTACGAGCGGCACAGTTTAATTTTGGTAACGGTAACCAGATCATCTTTGTTGATGGGGTTAACACACCTAAGATCTTTAATGGTCAGAACTGGTACGAGCTAGCTTTAGCAGGTACAGGTGGCAGTACGTCGCCAGGCGGGGATCAAATGGTCGAAGCACCTGCTGTGGTAGATGTTTATGAAAACCATATCTTTATATCTGGTGATACAGAAGCTGAAGGGGTTGTAGCCCATTCTGCTCCGAACGATCCTTTAACATGGACCGTAGCAGCGGGTGCAGGGCAAATCACAATCGGAACGGATATTGTTCAGATTAAACCGTTTCGTGAAAACCTTTTCGTATTTGCTTATAACTCTATCAAAAAGGTTAGTGTTGATGCGTCTGGGAATTTTGTAACCGACAGCGTAACAGCAAATGTTGGGTGCATTGCACGGGACAGTGTTCTGGAAATAGGCGGCGACCTAGTATTCTTAGCGCCCGATGGCCTGCGTCCTGTGGCTGGAACTTCTAGAATTGGTGATGTCGAACTAGAAACTATCTCAAAAAGCATCCAAGGTGCCATCGTAGACATCGTAGAAAATTTTGACTTGGATACAATGAACGGAGTTGTTGTACGGTCTAAATCTCAGGTTCGTTTTTTTGTCGGTGATGACACAGTATTTACTCAAGACAGCCTCGGGGTTCTTGGTGGCTTAACGCAGACCGATACCTCAATTTCGTGGGAGTTTGGTACTACACTAGGTATCCGTGCAAACTGCTGCACCTCTGGATACATCAATAAAAAAGAGGTTGTTCTGCATGGCGACTATGACGGAACCGTGTATCAGCAAGAGCAGGGTAACAGCTTCAACGGTGTAGACATTGTTAGTATTTATGCAACTCCGTACTTTGATTTTGGCGATGCTGGCGTCCGCAAGTCCATCCGTAAAATAAATACATTTGTTCGGGCTGAAGGTCCGATGGAGATGAACCTTTCGCTTAACTATGATTGGGGTGACTACGCAGTCTCTAAGCCCTCGGGCTATACTCAATCATCTGTGGGTGCCCCCTCCGTTTATGGTGGGCGTAATATCGACTACGGCGATGCAAACGTACTCTACGGCGGCTCCTCAAAACCTTTAATGACTACAGACGTACAAGGTTCTGGAATGTCGATCCGAGCCACGTTTGTTTCTGTTGGTCAGTACGATCCTTTTTCAATTCAAGGCCTGGTGATTGAATTTACACCAGCCGGTAGGAGATAATAATGGCAGGCTACACACGCCGCTCTGTCGGAGACATCATTAACGGCCTAGAAATTACGGCCCCTCCGCTCAATGCTGAATTTAACCAGATCAACGCAGCCTTTGATGGCACCGCAGGTCACAGCCACGATGGCACTACAGGTCAATCTCCAAAGATTAATCTTTCTACTTCCGTCACCGGGTATCTTCCTGCGGCACATGGCGGTTCTGGCGGTAAAAGTAATTTAACGGCCACTAGCAACCCTGTTGTTACCGATGATGTATCCCAGGGATATGCGGCAGGCTCCATGTGGCAAAATTCTACAACAGGTCGAGCATTTCTTTGCGTCGGTAATTTTACAGGTGCAGCGGTATGGCGTGAGTTTGTTATAGTTGATGGCATAGCCTCTGCTATTACACCAGAAACTACCAACACAGTGGATCTTGGTACGCCTTCAAAGCGATTTCAGGATTTATTTCTGGCTGGTGGTCTATCGGGCCAGGGCAATGGTTCTGTCGGGGGTTCGTGGAGTGTCACGGGTCTTCTCACTGCTAATGGTAGTTCTACACTGGATGGTCTTACCACTATAGCGCAAGTTGATGCTAACAGCGGTACAATCGATGGTACGGTTATCGGTGGCAACACCGCCAGCCCAATCACTGGTACAACGGTTACGTCTACAAGCGGCTTCATAGGCGATATTGCAGGTGATGTAACAGGCAACGTAACCTCCTCTGGTACATCGGGCTTCAACAACATAACTGCATCAGGTACAATTCAGGGCTCAGTCACTGGTGACATTACCGGCAACGTAACAGCCACTACAGGTTCTTCACAGTTCAACAATGTGACCATCAACGGTACGCTCAATATGGATGGCGCTACAGCCGCTACCATTGAGAACCTTACTGATCCGGTCAATCTACAAGACGCAGCCACGAAAAACTACGTCGATGTTGGATTAGCTGCCCTAGTTGATGCATCACCTGCCGCCCTAGACACGCTTAATGAACTTGCGGCTGCGCTGGGCGATGATGCTAACTTTAGCACCACAATGACTACGGCGTTGGCTGGTAAGATTGCCGACACAGGCGACACCATGACGGGCAACCTGATCATGTCGGGCGCTACAGTTACTGGCCTACCGTTACCAACGGCTAACACTGAAGCGGCTACTAAGCAGTACACAGACCAACAGGACGCTCTGCAGGTAACCCGTGCAGGCGATACAATGTCTGGCTCTTTGGGCATGGGCGGCAACAAGATCACAAACCTTGGGACGCCTAGCGCCAATACTGATGCAGCCACGAAGGTATATGTAGACGGCATCTTAGGATCGTCTACGGCATCTTCTGCAAGTGCAGCGGCTGCAGCCACATCTGAGGCTAATGCTGCGGTATCTGAGGCTAATGCACTTACCCACGCTAATACTGCCGCTACGTCGATAACAACAGCGCAGCAATTTCTAGATACCTACTATGTTTCTTCCACTGCGCCTACAGGAGCCAGCGTCACACAAGGTGACCTCTGGTTTGATACCTCGGCACAAATACTCAAGGTGCTCTCCTCTGGTGGATTCCAGAATGCTGGTTCAAGTGTAAACGGTACGGCTGAACGCAAAGATTATACTGCTTCAGCTAATCAAACATCCTTCGCAGCGGTGTACGATCCAATATACGTTGATGTGTACTTGAACGGCGTAAAACTAGCACCTTCAGACTTTACCGCAACAGATGGAGCCAATGTGGTCTTGGCCTCTGCAGCGGCGGCTGGGGATACGGTTTCTATCGTGTCTTTCGGCACCTTTGAATTGGCAGACCACTACAACCGAACAACAGTCGATGCACTCATCGATGATGTCGAAACATTAGCATTGGCAGGTATATAAAATGGCTTTGAACACCACGACACTTGAGACAAATCTTAACACTAAAATGAACGCCACAACAGGCACCACGGAGGGCAAGGAGTTCTTGCTCTTAGGTAAGGCTGTTGAGGCTCTTACGCCCTCAGTCACAGTAGCCGCAGTTATTGCAGAAGGCACTACGCAAGTTGGGGTAGTGCAGGCAGAAGGCACAACCCAAGTAGCGGCGGTACAAGCGGCTGCGACAGGGTATGCACCACTAGCTAACCCCACCTTTACAGGCGAACTTATAGCTGCCAGCTACAATGAGACTTATGCCGCAGTCACATCATCTAGCAACGCCACCACAGTGAACTGCCACAACGGCAACAGCTTCAGCCATGTACTCACAGAGAACACTACGTTCACCTTTAGTAACCCACCTGCAACTGGTACGTCCTTCACGTTCAGCATTGAAATCATCCAAGATGCCTCTGCCTCTGGCTTCGCAGTAACTTGGCCCTCAAGTGTAGACTGGCCAGCCGCTACTGCTCCTACCCTGACAGCTACAGCTTCATCTAAGGACATCTTCGTGTTCACCACCCGTGACGCTGGTACTACGTTCTATGGATTTACTGCTGGTCAGGCACTCGCATAAGGAGCGCAACTAATGGCTACTAAAAAGAAAATGCTTCAAGCTGCTGCTGGTGCTGGTGGTGCAGGTCTTGATATTACAGATGTGTTCAGCACTTATTTGTATAGGGGTACTGGCTCTACACAAACGATTACGAATGGTAATGACCTTGATGGCGAAGGTGGCTTGGTTTGGATTAAATCTAGATCATCTTCGTCTGATCATTTTCTTTTTGATACAGAAAGGGGTCCGCAAAAACGTCTTATAACAAACGCAACGCTTGGTGAATATGATTTAAGTAGTTCTGGTGGTTTAAGCGCATTTAATGCTGACGGCTTTAATATAGGTAGTTACGCAGGTATCAACTCTAATGCGGTTGACTTCGCCTCTTGGACATTCCGCAAAGCCCCTAAGTTCTTCGATGTGGTGACTTGGACAGGAAATGGTCAGAGTACACAAACTATACCTCACAACTTGGGTTCTGCTCCGGGCTTTATCACTATAAAGGCAACTGGCCTTACCCAGAGTTGGTGGTCTTACCATAGAAGTCTGGGTACGGGTAAGTACCTCAAGTTAGAAACCACTGGCGCTGCTGTTTCTAATAGCATTGTGACAGCCACTTCTGATTCAAACTTCACAGTTGGCTCAACAACTACTTCTACAGGCCAAACCTACGTAGCCTACCTCTTTGCACACAACGATGGTGACGGTGAGTTCGGCCCTGATGGCTCTCAAGATATTATTAAGTGTGGGAGTTATACTGGTAATGGTTCATCTAATGGCCCTGATATTGACTTAGGGTTTGAGCCTCAGTGGTTGATAATTAAGCGTACTTCTGGAACAGACGACTGGTATTTATTCGATACGATGAGGGGTTTTACTGCTGATTCTGACTATCCATTATCAGCAGATTCCAGTAATGGTGAAAGCAGTGCAGTTACAATGGTAGACCCAGTGTCTACAGGCTTTAAGCTTACATCCAGTAACCAAGCAGTAAACGCCTCTGGTAACAACTACATCTACATGGCAATCCGCCGTGGCCCACTAGCTGTGCCTACTGATGCGACTGAGGTGTTTGCTACTGATACATCTGCTAGTTCTACGGCACAGGCTGCGAACCCACCAGTGCAATACTACTCAGGGTTTCCTGTTGATATGATGCTGCAAAAGGCTACACAGGCAGTATCTGCAAACTATTCACACGCACGTTTAACTAATGGGCGTTTAAGAACAGACTCTACTGCAGTAGAAACTGTGGTAGCTGATTACTTTGATACAAACCAAGGTTACCGCCCCATATCACTAAGTGCCAATAGTAGCTACATAGCTCACTTATGGAAACGTGCGCCGGGCTATTTTGATTTGGTGGCATTTTCGGGGGACGGAACATCAGGTCGCACTGTAAGCCATAACCTTGGTGTTGCACCTGAGATGATGTGGGTGAAAAGCCGCAGTGCAGGTGGGTCAACAAGTTATCGTTGGGGAGTTTACCACAAGGATGCTGGTAACTACAAAGTATTTTATTTAAGTGAAGATAGCACCGCAACGCCGGGTGCAGCATCTTGGCAAACCACAACGCCAACGGATAGTGTGTTTACCTTAGGGAGTGGCTGGGGTGTAAATAAGTTAAATGAAACCTACATAGCCTACCTATTCGCAACCGCACCCAATGTTAGTAAGATTTCCTCCTACACAGGCAACGGCTCAAGCCAAACGATTAACTGCGGCTTTACGTCAGGTGCAAGGTTCATCCTCATCAAAAGGACAGATGCTACAGGTGATTGGTACATTTGGGATACTACACGAGGTATTATTGCAGGGAATGACCCACACCTGAGCCTAAACACAACGGCTGCTCAAGTTACAACTGATGACAGCATTGACCCTGCAAGCAGCGGCTTCATTGTTAATCAGGTATCAGCAACTAACATCAACGTCTCAAGCGCAGAGTATATATTCTACGCAATAGCATAATCAACTGACACAGGAGAATATCAATCATGTCAGAATACAGAAACAGAACTACAGGCGACGTGAAAACACAGGGGCAATGGCGTTCAGCTAACCCCAACATGTCTTTGCCTCGTACATGGAAAGCTGCAACACTAGATGCACTTGACCTTGATGCAGTCCTACGCAGCCCAGCGGCTACTACAACAGCGTATCAGAACTCTGTGCGTGATGGTGTAGTAGAGGATGCTAATGGCAACTGGGTAGAGAACTACGTTGCACGGGGTATGTTCGCTGACACGACTGACGAGGATGGCGTAACAACCACAAAGTCAGAGCATGAAGCTGCATACCAAGCTGGTCTTGATGACACGTTAGCAGAGAGCAACCGCACTAAGCGTGATGGCCTGCTAGGCGATACAGATTACTTTGCGCTAACTGACGTAACGATGGACGCAGACATGACAATATACCGTCAGGCGCTTCGTGACATTACGGCACATGCAAACTTCCCCAATCTAATTGAAGCTGATTGGCCTGTTAAAACATAAGGAAGTAGTCCCATGACCAAAGCAAGAGATTTAGCAGACCTAATCGCAGCAGGTAACCCTCTAGCAGACGGGGCTATTGCTTACTCAGAAGTTACTGGAACTCCCACATTAGCGACTGTAGCTACAAGTGGTGCTTATGCTGATGTAACTGGTACGCCTACTATCCCAACAGACTTTGTGAGCGCCGCCTCTGGTGGCACATTCGGTGGGGATACTATAGTTGACGGTGAGTTTATAGCCGACAGCTACAACGAGACATATGTAGCTCTTACTGGAACTACTCCAGCAGTAGACTGTGAGACAGGTAACGTGTTTGCACTAAGCACAACAGGTAGTACCACCTTCACATTCACTAACCCCCCTGCAAGTGGGACAGGCTATGGCTTCACTCTCAAAGTGACGGCGGGTGGAACACACACTTTAACATGGCCTGCATCTGTTGATTGGGCTGGCGCTACTGCTCCCGATGCACCTGCAAGTGGTGAGACTGACGTGCTGGGTTTCTTGACCTACGATGGCGGCACAACGTGGTATGGGTTCCTTGCAGGGGACGCAATGGGATGAGCCTGACAAACTTCATAACGCAACTGGGGGCTGCTGGGGTCTCTAGGTCGCCTACAGTTATTGGCGAAGCATTTGGTGGTGGTTTCTATATTGGTAACATTGTGCAGGGCGGTACTGAGTATTACATTATTGTCGCCCCTAAGTCTTCTGGTGAGAACTCAAGTAAGCAATACAAGACTTCCAACTCCGCTGCACCCTCTGCTACTCAGACACTGAACAACGGCCCTGCCTCATCTTCTTCTATGAACTCCTCAACCTACCCAGCAGCACAGTTTTGCGAGGGGCTGACTATTGGCGGGTATACAGATTGGTATCTTCCCTCCAGAGATGAACTAGAACTTTGCTATCGTAATCTTAAACCAACTACACAGTCTAACTTTACACTAAATAGACCAAAGTCTAGTATCACATACCCAGAAGGGAACGATCTGTCGTCTGACACAATGGGTGTTAATCGCAACAGTAGCCCAACAGGTGCTGCTTATACTTCTGGGACACCTAGCCAAACTTCCGTAACAGATTTCATAGCGGGGGGTACAGAAGCCTTTGCTACAGTCTACTACTGGACCTCTTCAGAAGCATCTGCATCGCAATCTTGGAGGCAGAACTTCGCTCACGCCTATCAGACCATCACCTTTAAGGACAACGCAGGCTATATTCGTGCCGTCAGGAGAGGCCGAGTTTGAATATGAAAACACATATAACTGCTATGATATGCGCAACGAACAGAAAGGACGCTTAAATGCACGTCAAACTCACAAACGGTAACGTAGATACATACCCCTACAACGTAGGGCAACTACGCCGTGAAAACCCTAACACATCCTTCCCAAAGAAAGTCCCTGATGAGGTACTAGCTGAGTGGGGTGTGTATACTGTTACTGTAGAGGATCAGTCCACTTATGTAGAGCGTACACAGGTATGCACTCGTAACGCACAGCCTGTCTTAACTAACGGTGTATGGGCTGTAGGCTGGACTGTTACAGATAAAACAGCAGAAGAAGTACAAGAGTATGACGACAATGTAGCAGCATCTAATCGCTCTACTCGTGATTCACTACTGTCAGACTCTGATTGGACGCAAGTAGCAGATGCACCTGTAGACGCTACAGCATGGGCTACATACCGTCAGGCTCTCCGTGACATTACTACACACGCTAACTGGCCTAACCTAGAAGATGCTGATTGGCCTACTGCGCTATAAACACAATTAATTAACACTTGCTATTACACTAACTAAGTGCTAAAATCTTAAACAACAATACCAATCAGTTTAGGTACTTATGACAGATGAAACCTCAGAGTTTCGGACTGTCCTGCTAACCCCCCAAGAAGTTCTACAAGTATGGCCCTCAATAGAGGCGGGAATAGCCAATGCGCTTTCCCACGGTGTCGGGGAGATGTCAGCATTTGACCTCTTTAAGGCAGCTATCAACGGCACAGTATTTATCTGGGTCGCTTTGGATCGGGATAGCAGGATAGTCCACACAGCTACACTAAGATTTCTGGTTCAAGGTTCTATTAAGACCTGCCAGATTATTACACTGCACCAAGACGGTGTTTCACTCAAGCAGGTCGAAGCAGATCATAGATTGTTTGAGGACTTTGCCAAAAAGAACGGCTGTTCGCATCTTCAAGTATGGGGGCGCAAGGGCTGGCAACGCCGCCTACAGACTTTCAGTTCTAGGCAAGGCAACAAATATAAAACTCAATATTATGTTTTCGACATGGAGATTTTTTAGATGAAACTGTTCAACCCTTTTATGCCTTACAAGCACCTACATCCACGGGCTTCTGGCCTGATTACCCATAAGGGTGGTGGTGGTGGTGGTGGTGCAACCGCAGGCGAAGTAGACGCAAGTGTCGCTGGTGGTGTATCTGCTGTTAACTCCAACACGGATACAGGATTCGCTGATGCGAAGACGTATGCGTCTGGGCAGTTTGGTAGTCTAGGTTCACAGATTGGCGGCGTTGAGGATACAGTTAGCGGCGTAGGTTCTGGAGTTACCACAGGTTTTACTAACCTTAATGATTATTTGGCTGGGGAATTTTCCAAAGGAAATTCTCAGCGCAACACAATTACAGACAACCAAGTGACAGGTCTTCTAGCTATGAAAGGGCTTAATGAAAACAACCAGGCTTCATTCGGTCAACTAGGGTCAGATATTACTGACGTGGGCAGCGATGTTACCCAAGGCTTCAACGACCAAACCACCCGCTTTAATACGTTGGATACTAATGTCGGAGAAGTACAAACTACAGCAGACAATATTCAAACGGACGTGGGCGCAGTACAGACTTCAGTGGATAATGGTTTTACCGACAACAAAACAGCGTTTACTACGGCGGCTACGAACTTAAATACTTTAGCAACTGATACTACCGAGGCTTTTAAAACCGCCGCAAATAATCGTACTACTAATCAAGGTATCCTTGCAAACAACCAAGCAGCTCTTACCACGGACCTTTCAACGCTTTCAGATAACCAGGACACATATTACGAAGATTTGGAAAGTAATCAAACCACCATGTCAGGCGTACAGGATACGTTCAAAACTAACTTTGACGAATATGTGACTAAGTATGGCACAGACACAGAAAGTAATACTGAAACAGTTGGTCGTATTGAAACAGGCCTTGGCGATTTTGCAACGGAAGTCCGTGGTACTATTACGGATGGGCTTGCCACGGATGCGAATGCCAAGACTCTAAACGACGTTTCTGCGGATATTACTGCTCTTGAAGGCACAGTCGAGGGGGGCTTTACTGACCAAACAGGTGTTATTACGGGAGGCTTTGCTGACCAAACAACTAAATCTGGCACAAATAACCTTGCTCTTGTAGAGGCTGTCGGTGCGGCGGGAGATAACACCGCTGTAACAGGGCTGCTTAATACGCTGGGTCAAAATGTAGGTAATCTTAGCACAACCTTTTTATCAGAGTTTGGTAGCCTGGGATCTGCGTTTACGACTACTGGTGAACTGATCAAAAACTCTGTTGCTGCGAATGGGGACGTTATTGAGCGCACCCTAGACGCCCAGGGTAACGTAATAGAAAGCCGCTTCGACGCACAGGGTACCCTAATCGGTACAACAGAAACCAATATCAACGATGCAATTGCAGCAGCACGGGCTGAACTTGGTTCAGGCCAACAGGGTCTTATGACCGAAATGGGCGCAGCTCAAGATACGCAGTTTGATGCTATGGCTACACAGATTGCTTCTGGATTTGATGGTACAACAGGCCAAATGGATGCCCAAGTAGGCAACCTTGCAGGGCTGGCGTCGCAGATGACCGAGCTGGATATGGGTATGCGCCAGGAGTTCTTTCAGATGGAAGGTGCGTTCGACGATACGGGCGCACTCATTAGCCAAGAGGTTAATGAGCAGGGCGAGACAATCCGCCGGAATATTGACCAAAATGGCAACCTTATGATCCAGAGATTTGACCAGCAAGGTCAGACGATTGGTAATAAAGTTTTCAATATTAATGAAGCACTAGCTCAACTTGCTGGGCTGGGTACACTACCAGGTGCCAGTGTATCTATGGGTAATTTGTCTCCTGCACTACAGGCTTCGCCTAATGGGCAGACAAACGTACCAACTGGGGGTTTCATGGCACCCTTTTCAATGACGGTATAAACATGCATCCAAAATCAATCTCTGAACAAGGCCTTAACTTAATCAAAAAGTTTGAAGGTCTGCACAAATTAGGACCAGACGGCATGGTAGTTCCATATCGTTGTCCAGCAAATGTTCTTACAATCGGCTATGGTCACACCAAAGGCGTTAAAAAGAACATGCGTATTACTAAGCAAGAGGCAGAAGACCTTTTGCGGCAAGACATGAAGATCTACGAGGCCGATGTTAAACGTCTGGTCGATGTACCTTTGACGCAATATCAGTTCGATGCCCTAGTGTCGTTTGTATTCAACCTTGGAAGCGGTGCCTTCTCAGGATCGACTCTAAGGAAGAAATTAAATGCTGGAGATTATTCTGCAATACCGGCACAATTAATGCGCTGGAACAAAGCACGGGTTGGTGGCAAACTTCAGCCTCTTACTGGCCTCACACGCCGCCGTTCTGCAGAGGCAGCATTGTTCACACTGGATGCACAACTACCCAGCGATGATGCGGATGTACCAATGGCACAGAAGCCTGCAGCCCAAGACAAGAAATCTTTGGGTAAATCTAAGACGATGGCCGGTGTAGGTATTGCTGGTGCAGCCACCGGCTTGAACGAAATGGCAGGGCAGCTACAGGGGCTTGTAGCCTACGCTGACAGCCTGAAGACCATTTTCCTACTTTGTGCAATCGCCGGTATCGCTCTAGCAGCATATGCCCGTTGGAAAGATCAAAAGGACGGGGTTGATGTTTAGCATCTTCGGTAAGGTTAAGACTTACATCATTGCTACCTTGGCCCTCGCTCTGCCCATTATTTACGTCTTTGGGCAGATTAAAGGACGGACAAAAGAGAAGAATAAAGTCCTTACCGATGAATTACAGGCGCAACAAAAGGCGTCTGATTTTTATAAGGCTATGTCTGAAAATGAAACTGACAATCTTACTGATCGCAAGTCTATCACTGACCGGTTGCGCTCAAACGGTTTATAGAACCCAACTCGAAATCTATTGCCCACAACTGAAGCAGTATGATGAGCGGTTCAACAACCAATTAGCTGATGAATTAGAGAGCCTGCCTGCCGAAGCTACGGCAATCGATGAGGCTGTAAAAAATTACATCTACTTGCGAGATCGTATTCGTAGATGTGAAGAAGAGAAGGATAAGATTTAATGGGGCTTTGGTCAGATACAATTGGTGACGGCAACAGCTTTTCTGAAAGCGTAGCAAATACGTTTACTACTGGCGATGGGGCTTCTTATGTAAATGGTACACTGACGTATGACAGCGGTGATAATGAGGGCCAGCCGGTTTCGCAAAACGATGATGGCACCTATGGTACTTCAACGGATAATGGGGGCGAGGGCTACACCGGTTCCGCAAACAGTGGTTCTACTGGCTCTGGTGTTGTAGGCTCTGCGGGGCTTGTATCCAAAAGCGGTATTGGTAAAGTAATTTCGTGGCTGGGCGGTATATCCCCAAAAGACCCATCCAAAGAGTACGGCTCAAGATCTGTATACACACGGGCTGACGGATCACACTATTCTTATAATTTAATAGGTTTTGCCTACGACATTGCATCTAATGAGGACGGCACTGTTAAAATAGATGCTAACGGTCTGCCTGTGGATGGGACAGATTATGGGCGCATTGCAGAACTTCGTAGTAGCGGTAATCCTGGCGATGCCGAGCTAGCTGACGCACTTACTATATCCCAAGCTGTTAACGAGCAAGAGGCCATGGGCGAGTACAACGAAGACGCATTGTCTGAGCTAATGCTTGAATCTGGCATAGACGCCTCAAATATAGACATCAAAGCTATTATGGACGACCCCACTACCTACATAGACAATCTTGGGGCTAATCTTACTGATCTTGTGCCGACGATGGATGCCGATGCTGTAGGAACAAGCCTAGATGGTACTAAAGACGTATTTACTCAGGGCATAGATAACCCCAGCTATACTGCTTCTCAAGTAACCGATTATGTAAAGACAGCCGCCCCAACAGCGGGGGCTTCCGTAGGCTACAATGAAGCTTTAATCGGAAATAAAGTTACAGATAACAAAAAGTATCAAGTAGACGGCCAACAGGGTTCTGTTTCTGATCAGGAGAAAATAGATAGCTCTGAGTATGTGCTAGACATGGAAGGTTCCTTTACTGGAATTAATGCAGACGGCAGTACTAATTACTCAGGCAAGGCTCTAAACAAGTATGCCCGCCAAGATTTCTCTAAGATTATTGATACCTCTACTGTGTCTGGTAAGCTTCTCGCCGATAAACTAGGTGAAGGTAACTATACAGACACCAAGGCTACCATCCTGGGTCAGATGGAAATTCTGTCTTCTGAATTTAAAGATTCAAACGGAGAACCTAAGATACCATCTTGGGCGCAAGGGACTGCTCGAAATGTCCAAAAGACGATTGCCTTTAGTGGCATGACAGGCACCGCTGCCACTGCCACTCTGGCTAATGCATTAATGGAAAGCTCTCTAGGTATTGCGGAAAAGGAAGCATCGTTCTTTCAAACTCTGACTATTGAAAATCTAGATAATCGCCAAGAAGCTTTCATTAACAAAGCAAATGTTCTTTCTAAGTTTGAGCTAAGTAACATGGATGCCCGTGAGAACGCTGCTGTTTCAAATGCGCAGAAGCTTTTTGATATGAATCTTGAAAATTTGTCTAACGATCAGCAGGCAGAGGTTTTGAATAAAAAAGCTGCAGTAGATGCTTTGTTTGAAGATACCAAAGCCCAAAATGCAGAGCGATTGTTTTCTGCCGACGCCAAAAACGATTTTAAAAAATACTATGACGGCTTGGTAATGCGGGCCAATGAAGCTTCTGCACTAGCTGAGAACGAAATGAAGCGTTTTAATGCTGGTGAAGTTAACGATGCATCTGAGTTTGCTGCAAAGATTGAGAATGATCGTGACCAATTCTATGCAGACATGCAATACAACATTGATCTATCCAACGCTAATTGGCGTCAGACGGTTGTAGAAACAGAAACCGAGATGAAGTTCGACGCTGCAAGCGAAGACGTTAAGAACATTTTAGATCTATCACAAGAAGGCCTAAACCGGATGTGGGATCGTGTAGATGCCGGTTTGGATTACCTGTTCAAAAACGCAGAGAACGAAGCAGATCGTGATCGTGCTGTTCTTGTTGCACAGATACAAGCACAGGGCCAACAACAACAAAAAAGTAGCGGCTCTGGTTTGTGGGGTCTCTTAGGTTCTATCGCAGGGGTACTTCCTTGGGAGACAATATTATTTCCCTCAGATGTAGCCCTTAAAGAAAACATACGGAGAACCGGCACTGCGGATAATGGTCTTGGTCTATACGAATGGGATTGGACGGCGGAAGGCAAAGCTATTGCCAAAGGGCAGAGATCCCGTGGCTATTTAGCCCAAGAAGTCGCTGAAACGTACCCACAAGCAGTCAAGGTTGGGGATGACGGATACCTGCGCATTAACTACAGGAAGTTGCCACAATGAAATTTGAAGAAGCAATCGTGAAGTCGATTAAGAACTTTATGGATGGAAACATGCCTACCAGCACAGGCAAGACCAGTGAAAGAGGCGAGATCTTCTACACCCCAGATTATTTTGACGCTTATGAAGAAGCCTTAGAAGAGGGCGACTTTGAGGAAGAGGAGGTAGAAGAAGATGTTTAAGATGTTTGATGCACCTGTTCCTGGGGAGAACTTTACCTCTGATACCCGAAATTATCCATGGCATCGACCGCCTGAAATCGTAGAGTACGATGACGGGGTAGACTACCTCCTTGAAAAGCTATCTGACCCAGAACAGGCAGAGCTTACTTATTCCATGCTAGAGATTAATTTACCAATTGTCACCGTAGTGTCGGCTATGCTGATGCAGGGTATATCAAAAGGTAAGTTTCCTATTGATCTTGCTGTTTTGATGGCAGGGCCAGTAGCCCGCTATATCCAAATTATTGCTAAGAACAACGGTATTAAGCATGAGCTGGGTATCGAAGATAAGAACCGTACACCTATTACACCTACCTCCCTCAAAATGGCTCTGGGTATCTACGAAGATGCGGAGGATGACACGGTAGAGGTTGAGGAACCTCCTGTTGCTGCAGAAGGCTTTATGTCTCCCCCTGACGCTGCTGTAGAAGGCGACCCAGCATCTGAAGAAGAACAGGCCGCTATGTTAGGTCAGGTTGAAGAAAACGAAGAGGATATGCTGTAATGGGCTGGAGAGACACACAAGCCAAGATAGAATCTGGCGAGCTTAATTACCGCCGTCCTGCAAAAAACAACTTTGATGTCTTTGCTGATAGTTTTGCAGGCTCGTTTGAAAAGTCCTTTTCAGACCGCCAAGCGGCAAAACGTGCAGAGACACGCTACCAGCGTGGTAGAGCAGATACGCTGTCTGATGAAGAACGTAGTGATGCCAAACGCATAGCAAGAGAAGCAGAAAGAATCCGTAATGCGAAGAACGCTAGTACTCTAGCAGCAGCAAAAGAAGCGGAGAAGGTGGAAGCCGCCCGTCGCAGAAATGCAACGAAATTGCTTATCGAAAACGGTAAAGACGCAAATAATCCAAATTTCTTGCAGTTTGCTATGGATCATATGGAATCCTATGGGGACAAGTACGCTGACGCAAGTTCATCGTTTGTCGAATTATTGCCTAGAATTACGGAACTTGGTCCTGCCCAAGGCCCGCTAATGCGCCGTTCTGACATTGATTTAGACACTTCTTTCGAGTCCACTTCCCGTGCTTATAGCAACAAAGACAGCCTGGGTGACGCTGAACGAGATTCTTTGGAAAATACTGTAGACGGTATAACTGGCGGAGATCCTCTAACCAGTACCAATTTTGGCAGTGCGATGGGTCAGCAGATGGATGACCTATTAGGATCAACCGAGGCTACAGGCGTCCGTTCAGCACTTCGTAGTGGGGAAAGCAACAATAAAATTGATGCCGTAGACTTTAACGACGACGGCAGAGACCATGTAGGCTTGTACCAGTTCGGGCAAGCTCGTTTGGACGACTACAACAGTGAAAACAATACTTCCCACACCACTGAAAGCCTGAAGAAGATGCCTGCGGAGGAACAAGAGCGTATTGCGGATTGGCACTTCGATAACATCGACAGTTTCATTGATAGTAATGGCCTGGATAAATACGTGGGGCAAACCATGGCTGGTGTACAGATTACCCGCTCTGGTATGATTGCTATGGCCCACCTGGGCGGAAACAGCGGGATGCAAAGGTTCCTAGAATCCAATGGTAGGGAAAACCCCGATGACAGCAGCAGTACTGTAAAGGGCAATAGCCTAGCTGACTATGCTGGGAAGTTTGGTGGAGAAGAAGCTAATACATCTCGCTCTGCTTCAGGTGAAGATGACCCAAGTGATTACCCTTCCTTCGATATCTCTGCAAAGAAGAGTGATATCGATTGGAGTAATACTTCTTCAGAGGATCTTGATAATTATCTTGCGTTGCATAACTCAGGAGCCAAGCCACTTAGCCCAGTAGATTTTCAAAAGGCAAAAGACCTGCAAGAAGAGTTTGCAACAAGTGAAATTCCTAACATCGAAATTAATTATCTAGGGGCGGGATCACCCGCCGCTATTACTGCAGCAGTGTCTCAGGTTGAAAATGATTCTAGATTACCAGATGACAGAAAAGCTGCAGTAATAGCGTCACTTACTGCAAACCGTGATGAAATGGTAGCAGCGGCGGCAGCGCAAAGAAACGCAACCAAAAACGCCAATAAGACACCCGAAGTTATGGCTCTTGAAGCGTTGCAGGCAACTGAAGCATTCACGAAATTGACTGCGGGTGAACAGGCTGCGATGACAGTAAACTTCGGAAGTATATTTAAGCCCACTTACTCAAGCGTAGAGGAGGCGATTGCAGCCTATAATACAGCAAACAGTCTGGGCGAAGGCTATGAATCTCAAGTTTCAAAAATTGAGGCTATAATTAACAAGGCTTATGGCGGTAACTCCGAAAGAGTATTTGCCGTAGATCCTGAAGGCTTTGGCCGGGTATACTTTGTATCTAAAGCTTTTGATCCAGAAACCAATTCTGTTGTGTCCACAACTGCCAGCGGCGACTCTCTACCCACAAATATTATCCCGATGGCTGATTATGATGCTACAGACGTAAGATCTGAACGCAAAGCTATTGAATCTGACCTAGCGAAATACAACAAAAGTGTTGCTTCCTTTTTAACTCTTTCGTCCTCAATGGCTGATATTGTTGATATAGCGAAACAAAATGACGGCGTTCTGACGTGGACTGCAAAGACAATGAAGAACATCGCCACGGTAACTGGCGAAGTAGATACCTTCATGTCTGTTCTTAATGACATGGGGCCAAATAGAGATGGTATGATTACCCGTGAATCATATGAGAAAGAGCTTAAAGCTAAGGGTCTTTTAGTTAAAAATGAAACCCTCGACACATTAACTCTTGATGCAACTCCTCCCACCACACTTACAAGCTGGGTATTTGGAGGAAAAGATAACCAACTTATTGCTGCACGAAGGGCATTAGAAGCCAAGCTGGCTCTTGCGCCATTTAAGGTAGGTAACGCAGAAGGCACTACCGGTACGGCCATGTCTAACCAAGACAGAGACTTGTTTATGAAGTTTCTAACGGTATTCCGTGGTGCCGATGGGCTAGAGAAAAACTTCGTAGAGTATCTGAGAACCTCACGGGACGAGCTAGACACCGTGGTACAGAGGTTCCTGCCTGGATCTGCCGAGTTTGAATCCTTTAAAGATAGCTACGGGTATTATCCTGGTAAGGGGTTCGCAAAAACCCTTGAAGAGTATGTTGAAGACCATCCAAATACAGAAAAGTTCTCACAAATACTAAGCGGATTAAGCACGGGGTCTCTTTCTACCCAAAACAACACTGCGCCCCCGGTTATTACACTAGAAAAGTTCCGCTCTGACTTCTTAAAGCTTAATCCTGTTATAAACATGACTAAAGAAATAGAAGACATAATCCTCAAAAATTATAATCTAAAACATGGGGGCACCAAGTAATGGTAGAGTTCTCAATCCCAGAGTATGATGAAGACGGCAATTTAATAGTAGAGGGGTCAGAAGAAGAAACATCAGATTTTAAGTTTCCTTCTTATGATGAAAAGGGTTCTCTGCTAACAGAAAAAGAACAGGATAATACCGTTTCTGCTACTGTATCTGATTTGTCTACCGGCACTATTTATGCAGCACCGCCTAGCTCTGACATGTATAAGGGATACGAAACAGGTAACCGAGATAACTCTAGGGCTACACGTCTGGAAAAAGAGGCGGACTTAGGTGAAGAACTTCCTATAACGGCATGGGAGATATACAACGATCTCACCGCTCAAGACGAAGAGGGTTCTTACAAAAACAAGTACGTCCGTAAAACCCTGACAGGTCTTGTCTACGATGATCCGGCAACAGGTAAAACATATACCATATCCCCACCTAGTAGCACTATTGCTTCTGGAATACCTTTATTGGGGCAAGCTGCAGACTATCTATATGAAAAAGTTGCTCCTGAAGCCTATTCTAATGATAGTGCAACAACAAATAGAGCAACGATGATAGCCAATGAGGTTATCGATAGCGGTACAAATTTACTAGAACTTGGTGCCGCTGGGGTTGACGCTGCTACAAGAAAGGGTGCTGAACTAGTTGGGTCTAAAAAATTCACTGGGACTAACCTAACAGATAAAGTGAATAAGCTTCCCCGTCAGTCTACAGGTTTTTCAACAGGTGATGCTTTGCTTGGTGAGGGTACGGCGTTAATGCTTAGTTTCTTCTCCGGTGCAGGGTTGACGAAGCTTGGCGTCGATGTAGCAGAGGATTCAGCCCGTTTCTTAATGAAACCTCTTACTAGTACAGAAGTTTTTCAGTCGGTAGCTGTTCCTGTATTGAAGGAAATTGCACCTACAACAAATAGGCTTTTGCGTATAGACCCTAAAGCCATTGCCGCTGCCATTGGCGGGGATGTCGGTTTGGCCGCAGGTTCAGACACAGACACCGATACATTACTATTCGGCTCCAATAGTACCTTTAACAAAGTGGCAAACCCATACGGTATAAACGTACTGGGGGTAGACCCACAGGACAACGCAGCGGATGCGGTTCTGGCAGCACGGACTAATATTCTTTTAGACAGTCTTTTGACTTCTGGCCTAGTAGGCACAGGCATAAAAGCTACGGCTGCAGCCGGTAATTTTATGTATGAAGCCACAATAGGCCCAGCACTTCGCTCAGTAGCTATGGGTGAAGAAGGCGTTAAGATGTCACAAGTTGCGTGGCTTCTGGATGATCTTGCTAGGATTGAAGCAAAGTCAAGTAAACAGGATGTGGATGCCGCAAGGGATAAATTAGTAAAAACAATTATAACCAATAAAGAATTAGTTCTGGAAATGGTTAATCGTGGTGGGGAAACTAAAGACATAGGCTTTGATGTACTAACGGCTATGGAAAAAGGTGAGGTTATATCTAACACCACCCGCTCTAAAATCCGTGAATTGCGAAAAGGTATCATTAATAACGCTTCTAATGACGGTGCTACACGGCAGAAGATGGGTGAATTTGGCGATGGCTTAGAGGGCTTTTTAGATGAAGGCTCTCAAGATGTTTTAACACAGGGTAATACTGTGGCAGATGCTGCTGAAACAATTGTAGGTGCAGGCCGTGGCAGGGTAGAAGAAGCCTCAACTAATATAGCAGGTATCCAGGCCCGACGTACCGCCGCAGAACAGCAAGTTATAGATACGATGCTTTCGGATGAGGCGTTTGGTGCATCTATACAACGTCTTGTTGGGGCCACCCCGTCTAGCCTAACTGCTAACTCTAATCAAAGCCGTGAAGAGATTGCAAAGGCAGTAGTAGATAATCTGTCATCGGCTGTAAGCCAAAAACAAGCGATGTATGACGCCATACCAGAGGGAACCCCCTTTGATGTTGAAGGCTTTGGAGATCTTATTTCCAATATTACTAAGGAAGCCAATGCCTTTGATACTGCAGGTAAAGAAACCTTACAGAACACATTAATCGCCACTATACGTTCTGCGTACAATAGTAAAATTACTAGGCAAGCTGAAGACCCTCTGGGCGGTATGGATGGCGCATCAGAGGTGGCTGTAGGCGGGATCAAGAGTACGGAAGATATAGTTACCACAATTCTGGATAGCGGTGCAGATTTCAAAGTCCTATATAATTCAATACGCCCCCGAATTTCTGAGATGATCGTGAATGCACGGGGTACACAGTCTCAGGTTGATGTAGTCAAACGTCTTCGTACTGTCAGAGACTTCATCGATGAACAGGTAGATTGGGTATCTAAAAATACAGATAATCCTGAAACAGCGGAAGCAGCCAGTGCGGCATTTGAAAATTACAAAAAGTATGCCGCCACCTACAAAGATGAGCCGTTTAACCGTGTGGTAGACACCTTTGAAGCTACCGCTGGTGGTAGGTTTAACCCCAGACAAAACCAAACTGCCTCACGCAATGAGGTCGTGGGTGTTCTTGAGGGTGATGTGGGTCAGAATATGACTGCATTGGTTAATATACTAGAACAGCAAGGTTCTTCTGTGGATCGTACTGCCATATCTGAGTATACAACTGCTAAAATATTTGAAGGTATCTACAGAGATGTTCGCAACAACGGCTTAGAAAATGTTGATGTGCCTGCGCTTGAAGATCAAATTATTAAATACAGCGCAACCCTTAGAGAAGAGTTCCCCTTACTTGCTACGCAACTTGATACACTATCTGAGCGTGTCCGCACAGCACAAGCACGGGGGGTTTCTATTGATGATGAATTAAAACTCGCTGAGAGCCAATTTACAGCCATGAAAAGCGATGCCTTCTCTAACATGGTAGCTCCGTTCCTAGATGCCTACTCAGACACTTCAATATCTCTAAATTCTACTGACAAAATGATTAGCATACTGTCAGGTAAAAGCGGTGCGGACTTTGCCCGTGCTGCAATACAAAATACTAATACTAACCCAATCGTCATAGAAGGGCTGCAGTCTGCATATCTTCGTGCCCTGAAACGGGCAGTGGTCACCTCAAAAGAAGACATTGCAGGCAGTCCTGTTCTAAGTGCGTCTAACTTAAAGAAAACCCTAGAAAACGAAGACATGGGTCTCTTAAACACAGGTCGTATTGTTATGGAGAACAACCCAAAGCTAGCGGTTTCTCTTGAAGAGGCTCTAGAGGTAGGTGAAGGCGTAGCGAAGGGTCGTATTGCCCAGACCAACCCTGCAACATCAGGAACCTCCGAAATTCAGGAGTACCGTGCCGCAGTCAACCGTACCATTTACATGTTTGTAGGCGCACTTAGCCGTGCTGGTGCGCAATCAAGAGCAGCTTCTCAATTTATTGCCAATAAACTAGGCCTTAAAGATCGGGGTGTTGCTGCCTTGGATATAGTGGTGGCGGATGCAGACGAGTTCATACGGATAGCGGAAAAAGTTAAGTTATATCGTGAGACCGTTGGTGTAGTAGGCCTTGATAGCGCCCGTATAAAGACAGAACTCTTTGAAGACATGTACCAGGCGGGTATTCGGGCAGGTATATATTCAGAAAGCGACATAGATCGTGAAAACGCCTATAATGGATGGGAACTGGCCTTGAATGCTGAAAAAGCAATTACTGATACCGTAGGGTCTTTTGTAAACTCCATGACAAAATAAAACCCCCCAGACCGAAATCTGAGGGGTTCCAATTAAAACCGAAACAGAAGCGACCAAACTTCTTGTTTCATGTATATTATACGATTACGGCGCTCCAAGGTCAACACCTTTGGGGCGCTTATTCGTTTCCAAGCAGATCTGTTACTAAAAGCCAGATAGTCATTACAGGCCAGCCAAATACAAACATTATGTACAAGTGTTTTGGGGAGTCTTCTTCTGGCTCATAGTTGAGTAGCATAAACAGTGAACCAAGCAGGTATAAGCAACCAGAGATATAAAGATCCATTATGCAGCTTCCTCTTTTATGAAGGCTTTAATCCATGTGGCACACACGTCAGAGCGCACAATGTCATCCACCGTCATCTCAATCACAGGGAAGGGTAGCATCTGCCCCTTAATCATACGGATGATGCGGCCAAGCCCGGACTTCTCTGCTAAATCTGTCTGAGCGACATCACCATTGACTACCACCTTCGTGTTTTCCCCGATGCGAGTCAGAAACATCTTCAATTCAACGTATGTAGTGTTCTGCGCTTCATCCAGGATGATAAATGCATCATCAAATGACTTACCACGCATAACAGAAAATGGTTCTACGACGATCTCACCATCTGACAGCATACTTTTCACTTTAACCTCGCCCAGGTGCTTTTTTAGTACGTCAATCAGAGGAGCAACCCACGGCTGCATTTTCTCACCCAACCCACCTGGGAAATAGCCTATGTCACGGCCACCAGCGGCCACGTTAGGGCGTGTGATGACGATCTTAGCTACCTTCCGCTCGTAGTACATCTTAGCGGCCTGTGTAGCCGCCATATACGTCTTGCCGGTCCCTGCGCACCCTGTGACGAACACTAGTGGGTCAGCATTCAGAGCGGTTGCATATGTCTTCTGGTTATACGTCTGGGGAACCAGCACAATTGATTTTGAGTATTTGGGGGTGGGTGTATCCCCCACTACTATTTTACGTTTACGTGTGTAACGCCGTGCATTTTTGCTCATAGACACCTTAAATTGTTTGTACGAAGTTTGCCGATGCAATAGGCACGTCAAAGAACTTCTCGCCGTGCATAATCTTTACGTTGGAGACTTCGACACAGGGGCTTTCCAATACAACCTTGCGGCTAAATAGGGCTGCATGGGTAAGGCTGTTGTTGAAGATCATAAACATCGTAGGTTTGGTTAAGAACTTAGCCTTGCGTACCGGAAGGTGGACGGTGGGGTACTTAAACTTTACCCCGTGCCACACGGTTTTAACTTCAACCTCGCAGAAGAAGCGGCGGTTCTGCCCTTGGACTATCAAGTCCACCCCATACTCGTCAGGGTTGTCTTCACAATTATAACCAGCCGAAGACCAAAACCTTTTAGCCGTTGAACGTGCTGCTTGATCATACTTGTTGAAGTCTTTCTGTTGGAATACTTTGTACATGGGTGTTCCTGTTGTAAAAGTATGCGTCATTGAAGCCACGGGACCATTCCTTGTAGAATCGGGACTTTGGCTTGTAAGCGCATCGATGATTGTTGCTGAAGAAGTCTGCGTAACCAACTTCATATGCCTGTTGGGTGTTCATAAACCTGCCTCACTTTTGTAATGAGTTTTCAAGCTCAGTGTAGCCGCCAACGTATTTACCTTCAGAGTCAAAGATCTGTGGTACTGTTTTTAAGTCGGCCTTGAGCAGCAGGGGAACTAACCACCTGCTACTTTTGGATTGCACATTGTACTCTGTGTACTGCAACTTCTGGGACCGAAGGACAGCCTTCGCACGGTCACAGAAGTTACATTGGTCTCTGGTTATTATGGTATACATATTAACCATTACGCCGTTAGATCTACGATTTCACAGCTATCGCCACTGCAAGCCATCGTCTGACTGCCAGACGTATTGTCTTCAGTCTCGTATGCAGAAAGCTTTGTCCAATCGATAGACTTTGGCATAAACGAAAGCATTTGCTCGTACTCAGAACGACCACAGTGCTGGTAAGGGGCTTGCTGGTAGGTGTGATCGTCAAATGGTAGGAACGATACACCAGACATTTCATCAAAGTGTTCATAGACAAATG
>ENA-OSJC01000939-OSJC01000939.1-marine-metagenome-genome-assembly--contig:-NODE-939-length-25988-cov-4.419320_pt1 | contig 25988 bp, 26 predicted proteins | sample MGYA00237885_ERZ534234 | MGnify/ENA primary metagenome ERZ534234 (study PRJEB26413, sample SAMN06343907) | marine metagenome | isolation source: coastal waters | place: Atlantic Ocean: West Antarctic... | reverse complement strand
TTAACCAAAATCGTTGTATAATTTTTTCTGAAGGTTATTCTGAATGGAAAAACACAAATGGCAATAAACAACCTTATTATATTACTTCTCCTGATAAAAAGACTTTAGCAATGGCCGGATTGTGGACAGAATGGCAATCAAATAATAATGAAATTATATATAGTTTCACTATTATTACAACTAAAGCACAATCAAATCTTTCGATGATTCATAATAGAATGCCTGTGATACTTGAGGAAAATAATATTGAAAAGTGGATTTCTTGTAAAGAGAATTCTGTTTCAAGTGCTCAAAAATTATTATTGGTCACTAATATAGATCTAGACCATTACCGTGTCTCTAGTTTTGTGAATTCAGTTAAAAATAACACTCAAAAATGTATTGAAAAGATTATACCTTCTGAAACAATTAATATATTTTAAATGAATCTAGAATTCTAATTCAAATCCACCTACAGGTATAAAATCAAAATATGTAATTGAATTTATTTTTCTAAATTCTTTGCTCCAATAATACATTTCAATGTTTTCACGATTATATGCATTCCAAAACTCTATATAAGTTATCAAATTTGCTTTGCGAAGGTTTACTCTCCTCTCATACCGAATGAATAAGGAATGATAATCTGGTGTTTTCATTTCATTAAATTGATCAAGGTATAACACCTCTTCGTTTAAAATACTTGAAGATACTTTATTTATGGATGTAAATGGCTTACCTCCGAAATAAGACCATCTTAATGAAAGTTCCCATTTATTATTAGGCCTATATCCTCCAACAATGTTAAAAATATATTTGTAATTATAATTACGGTTTCGTTCTGTCCCCTCAAAATCTTGAAAAGTAGTATTAAAAAAGGTTCCTCCAATGAGACCGTAAATATTCTCAGCGCGTTTTTTTTGTAGTAAAAATTCTACTCCATTTGATTTAGCTTGACCTATTGACTCAATCCCCGAATACAGTTTTAATTGATCCATTAAAAAAGTAGGATCATTAAAATCTTCATTTAGACCAAGTAATGGAGCATTTTTATAGCTCTTATTATAAAAAGAAATAGAGACCTTTGTACTTTTTTGAAAAAAATGTTCAATTGTTATAGATTGCTGAGAATTTTCAATACTTTTTAATTTATTTCCTTCTACAGATAAATAAATCTCAGGAGGGTTCTGCCTATATAAACCAAAATTTATTAATAGGTTCGTTTTAGGAAATAATTTATAGTCAAAATTTAATCTAGGTGATATCAGTAAGTTTTTTTCATAATTATTATAATCAATTCGAAAACCACTTGATAATAAAATCTTATTAAATATCTTATTTTTCATGGAAAAAAAAGTACTCCAATCAATGATAGATACTTTTTTATTTATATTAATATTAGTTCTGCTACGAAAAAAATTATAAGCTGTGGAGCTAAAGACTCCTTCTAGCCCATACTCAAGGTTAAAAAGATTGTTTACTTTTTGATGATTAACATTTCGAAATGTTTTAATACTCATTTTATTTTTATTGGTGAAAACTAGACTATCTGTTCCTATTTTATTTTCTACAGCATAGAGTTTATTCCTTGCCAATTGAGAAGAATATCCGATACTAAAATTTGAATATGCTTTTTTATTCCAAATGCGTTTTAAGTTTATTCCTATTGTGTTCTGATTATTTTTTATTGTCCCAAATTCACTTTGTCCATCATTAACGGCATCTTGAATAGTTCTATTATATATACTATTTCCATTAATTGTTAATAGCGTGATAGTATTAAAAATATTTGGTTTAAAAGAAATTTTTCCTTGAAAATCATCATAGGATGGTAGTCCACCAGCATTAATTAAGTCAGATATTATATTTAAATAACTCTTCCTATAAGATAATATATAAGAACTATTTTTTGTTAGAGGTCCTTCTATTAATCCGCCCAATCCTCCAAGTCCTAATCCTAAGTTTAATTCTAATTTTTCGTTATTTCCTTCACGATACTCTATTTCGCCATAACTTGAAAGTTTATTACCAAACTTTGAAGAAAAACCGTTAGAATAGAACTTTAAATTTTCAACCATTTCAGTATTAATAATACCGATCGGTCCATTAGATCTTCCATCACTTGTGTTGAAATGTGAAATACTAGGGACTGGAATATTATCAATTATAAACCCATTCTCAGTTGGACCTCCACCTCGGACCATCATATCTTGACTATTCTCTCCAACGCTCGCTACACTTGGTAAGCTATTCAATATCCGGCTTATTTCTTGCCCACTACCTGGTGCTCTTCTAATTTCATCATTGTTAAAAGAAACTGATTGATATTCATTTATTGTTGACCTGGAGAAATATGATTTTTCAACAACAACACCTTCAAATTTTAAAATCATTGGTTCTAAAATAACTTTTAAAAAATCATATGCTTTTGGTCTAACCCATATATCTGGGATTATTTTAAGTTCATAACCTATGTAGCTAATAGATACCTTATAGAAATTCTGAGGAATATTATTTATAGTGAAAAATCCGTTCTCATCAGAAATAGTCCCAATTTCAGTATTATTTATCAATATATTAGCACCAACTAATGGTAATTGATTCTCAGAGTTTATTATTTGTCCTTTTAAAATACCTCGTTGGTCTTCTGTTGAAAAAAGTGAACAAATACTTAGTATATATATATATATATTTTTTGAGAAAATCATTTTGATCTAAAATATTTAAAAAAACTGAGGAAATCCTCCATCTAAAACGATTTCTTGGGTATCAGCACTCACAATATTCTTACTATTTTTCCTATAATCTCTTTGTTATAAAACTTAAAAGATTTTGGGGAAATCTATATCAAAAATAGCTGGAAGTTTATCTTGCAGGTTCACTCCAAAGGTTAATCCAATCGTAGTCCAATATGTTTTTGTCTCTTTATTGATCACACCAGATACCCAATGAAATTGCGTATTAAAACCTATAATTAATGGAGTGGGTAGAAGATTGAAGATCGTGGAATTTGCTATTGTGAACCCATATCCCGGAGAGATAAGTCCCCCTCCAAACTTAATTCCTGTTTCGAGCGTTGTTGGTATCCATGCCCAACCCATTCTTGGATTTATTTGAGCCGTTAAATAATATGAAATAGTTTGAAAATTCTCTTCTTCAATCGAATATTTAAAATCAAATCGATTAACCTCCAAACCAATATCAATTGGTTTATCACTTATTGTTAAGAGTTTTCTACGGCCAAACGAGAATGCATAATTTATTCCAGCTTGATATTCTCGAAGTGTTTTTTCTATGAAAAATGGTTGTCCATAAGAAATTGTAAGAAATGATTTTGGTGCTGATCCAAGAACAGAATCCTGTAATGCTTTTTTTGCTTTTATTGCTAATTTACGCGCTTTTTTCCTTTCCTCTTTTGCTTTCTTCTTTTCAGTTTTTGCTTCTTTTTTAGCATAATCTTCTACTTCTTTTGTTTTCTCAATTGCTCCCAAAGTTGCTGTTGCAGCGGCAGCTTCTAGGCGAGCCAATTCAGCATCTCTTTCAGCATCATACATCCGCTCAATTGCTTTTTCAGCTTCTTTTTTAGCTTTTGCCATTTCTTTCTTAAATGACTCAACATCTTTAGCCTGTTTCTCCGCTCTTTTTAAAGTTTTTTCTGTTTTATTTGCTAACTCATTGGCCTCTTCTAACGCAATTCCGGCCTGTATTAAGGCCTCATTTGCCTCACTTAATGCTTCCTCTGCTCTTTTTGCAAACTCAATTGCTAAATCTATATTATTAATATCTTTTAGCCCATGATCAATTACTTCTTTACCATTCCATTCATACCTATAGGCATATTTATCTGGTTTAGCATATGGAATAATCTTTCTTTCTAGTTCTTTATTCTCTTGATCTGTAATAACACGAATACTCTCTTCATTAACTCTATCATGAAAAAATTCGATAGTCTTTATTATTTTGTTATTTGAATCAAAATATTGAATCATTCTTAGAAAGGATCCTTTTTCCCAAAACAATAAATGTCTTCCCACAAATTTTTCTTCAGAATCAAAATATGAAGACTCTACAACTTCAGAGATTATTGCATCGTTTTTTTCATAAGTATAATTAAAATTATAAGAAAAGTATTTAAACCCTACTGCATCCCTAAAAAGAACTTTTTGTGGCCTTCCATCACTTCGACTTTTAAATTCAGCAATCCAACCGGGACGAACGTAGCTCAGTTGATCTTCATATAGAAATTTATCAAGTCTTGAAGCATTTCCTTTTGTATGGAACTCAACTTTATATTCAGACCTAGCGCCTGATTTTGACCAAATTAATTGATATGTTTCCTTAGCGGCTCTATCCTTATCGTATTTTATTACTTTTTTTATACGATTCTCTTTATTGTAAAAAACTTGATAATATTGTTGACCATAAAAACTCTGTGGATCTCCTTTAAGATCTAGCAACCTCCTATATGGATTCCAATATTTGTAATATTCAATAGAAAATGGTTTTTCTTTTATTTTAGCTTCTTCTTCTTCTATGCCATATAATGGAAATAATGTAAGTAAAATAAAATATAATCTTAAAAAAGAACAAAAATATTTCAGGCAAGACCCCAAGCCATCAAAAGAATCATTGTGAAAAATAATGAGACACCAACGACACTACCAGTCTTAAAGCGATTATTAAAATCTAGGACTTCTTTATCTAACGTTTGATAATTCAAAGCAATAGTTTCATGTTTCCCCTCCTCAACAAAAATATCTAAACGTCCCATGACCAGAATATCATTTAACATTTTATCTTTACTGGTTAAAGTATTACTATTTTGCGAGTAATCATTTGAAAAGTAACCGACTTTATGCCATCCAGGTAATACATCAACATAATTTTTCAGGGGTGAATATCCGACAAGTTGATTATCAACATAGATTGGTAAACCTTTTGTATCACAAAGAATTTCAAGAGATGTTCTTTCCCTTGCATTTTTCCATGAAGTTGGATGATTCTTTTTTTGAGCATTTTTTAAATCTGGAAAAACATAAGAAGGATTTACTTCTTTTGATTCAATGAAATCTGAATACGTTAAAACAAGAAGAACCTCTTTTTCTTTATCATCAATCATTACATCAAACATTCCTATACTTCGATTAATTTGAATAGAAAGTTGAAGAGCGTTTTGTGACCATTCCTGCTGAATTTCTTGGATTGGGTAAGTTTTCAAATTATCAAAAAAATCTGATTCTGGCCTAATTATATTATAAAAATTAATTATAAACCAATTTTCTTGTTCAATCCAACTAGAGACATCGCCTCTTTCAATAAAACTTGAAAATAAAAACTCTATTTTCAAACCTTTTTCTATCTGTTGACTTTTGGAAGAAAGAATAATAGGTAGGTCTTGAGAAGGTAATAAGTTAAAAACTAGAGCAACCATTGAAATCAACCTAGAAATTTTAATGGTAGAATAAAAATTCATTTTTTATTATTATTCTTCTTTTTTGATCGCAAGATTAATTCGAATCTTTTGAGTACGTCCTTTAGGAACGTAGATGTCTTGATAGTCTGGTATCGCCATTGAATATTGTGTTGGAGGTGCCTCAGGATCGAAAACACGAACACGATGCCATCCTGGCGTAGTCGCTAATTTTTTTGGTAAAGGAGAAAGTCCAATGAATTTTCCATCTATAAAAATATTTGCCCCCTCAATATTACAAGTGAGCTTAAGAAATGTTTTCCTATTCGAAAGATTTGGAGGTAATAAATTTATTTCTTCGCTATTCTCTAATTTTCTTGTCTCTCGCTTTACTTGAGTTTTAATTGGTGGTTGATTAAGAAGCTCTTTTGCTGTTTGATTTTGCTGCTGAACCACACTTCCAAATTTATTTTCCATAATAACTCGTTCATTCTTAAGCTTTATTTCTTTAGTAATACTTTTAGAGTCTTCTTCAATATCTTCTAACTTCAATAATCCTAATTCTCTTGAATTATCACCTAGCAAAGCTCGAATAAGCTCTTTCTGTGTTCCTAAACCAACTATGCCATCAACATTCGCATTACTGAATCCTCTATCTAGCTGAAATTGCATTACAGCTTCTTCAGTTGCCGATCCATAATCGCCATCAATTCCATCAGCATAAGATCCTGTTGAACCTAGATAATAGCCTAATGCAATAAGTGCTTCTTGAAGTGCTTTCACATCATTTGGTCTTTTAATACCAGCAAGAAGAAATCCTTTATCTAAAATAAATGAAATATCTACTGATTCTTTAAATATTTTCCTTGGTCTTAGAAGTGGAGCAGGAGATTCACTTACTTCAACCTTTCGTTTTTTAACGATTAAAGGCTTTGGATCTTCAATAATTAGAGTTGTTTCAGACTCTTCTTCAACCTTTAAACTAATATCTGTTGATTTTGATATACTTTTTTCAGGTGGCTTAGTAGAAAGGTTTTCAAAATTATTCGGTATGTCCTCAGTTGAGTACCAGTTATTATACCAAAGAAAATATTTTTCAGAGCCATATTTTTCTCTAGCATAAACAAAAGAGTCATAAAAAGGAGATCCTTTTGATTCATTTTTAGGTAGAGAAAATACTCTGTTTTGATTGGTTCCCTCAGATAAACGAACTTCAGTTCGTACGCTATCATTTAAGGATTCCCAAACTTGAATTAAGATTACTCTGCTTGCATTTGAGTGAAATATTTCAAAATCTTCAATAGGCCTATCAAATAAATATCCTATTTGAACCGATTCTTTGTTTTCTGTGATTTCAATATCTATTAAAGGTGGTTCAAATGCAATATAGTCAACAGTCGAAGGATTTAATCTTGTACCATTTAACGTAACATAAAACCAATTTTCTTGCCCTGACCAACCTGCTATATTTTCAATATCTAAAACAGAGCTTGTTACAATCCTTAGTAAGGTACCATTACTTTTCTTGTGCGTTGTTATAACTTGTACTTGGTTTGACCAAGCAAAAGATGAACAAAGCAGAAAAAGAATGCTTAATATTTTTTTATATTCTTCTCTAAATTTCATCTAAATCTTTTCGCAAGAGTGTTAATTTATTCAAATCTTGGCTAGAATCCTGCCCTTTTAATTCTTTTTCACGGATTTGAATCCTAATATCTTTTATTTCTTGTTTTATTGGATCTGATTTTAAAATTTTCAAACAATCACTTACAATTTCTTCGGTTAAAATATTTTTTTCTGATTGAAAAAGTATTCTAGTGATGGAGTTACGCTCATTCTTATCTTGAAAATACTCGATTAATGAAGAGGAGTCTACTGTCAAGTTATTAGTTATTATATAGCTTACTAACTTTTTTAATGTTTTGTTTGAAAAAAGGTCAATTGAGATTTGATCTTGAACATACTCCCTAATTTTTATATCATCATTTACAAGTAATTGAACTAATTCTACCTGAGCTTTTTCATTTGTGGTTGTAAAAAAAACTTCATTTTCAACTATATCCTCTCCTTGAGTATCATATGTTGCTCTGACACGCTGACTTTTCATTGTTCTAATAAGGTCTTTCTGATCTACTTTTAATTTTTCTGATAGTATTCGCATCATATCATTTTTCAGAAGACTATCCTCTACATCATTAATCTCTTTAATTATGTTAATTATGTATTTACGTCGATCCGATCCCTCAAGCGTCAGTCCTTGATTATGCTCTAAATGATAATCAAGATATGTTTTTGGTGATTCTATAGCCTTGATAACTATTTCTGTTTCTTCATTAGTAATCCAATCATCTGGGTCTTGTCCTTCTGGAGGCCGTACAATTTTTGGTTCAATTCCAGCTCTTAATAAAACCCATCCAGCCCTTATTGCTGCATTTGCTCCCGCAGAATCACCATCATATAGAAGTATTACTTTTTCAGTAATTCTATTAATTGCCTTTGCATGCTGTGTCGTAAATGATGTTCCAGAAACTGCAACTACATTGTGAATTGAATTTTGATAAAGTTTAAGATAATCCATGTAACCTTCAACAAGAATGGCATAACCTTTTTTTCTAATTGCATCTCTCGAAGCATGTAACCCATAAAAAACATCACTCTTTTTAAAAAGTGGAGTTTCGGGAGAGTTTAAATATTTTGCAGGATCCTCATTATCATGAATCCGACCTCCAAAAGCAATAATTTTTCCTGATGGATGAAAAATAGGATACATTATTCTTGATCTAAAGCGATCAAAAACTCCTTTATCAGAATGCGTGAATAAACCAGATTGTATAATTTGAGAATTAGTAAAACCTTTTCCTTTACATTTTTGAACAAGCTGATCCCAACTAGAAAAAGATAAACCAACCTTAAACTTTTTAATAATTTCTTCGGATAAACCTCTATTGTACAAATAGGATAGCGCCTTTTCGCCTTTTTCTGAAAATAAATTTTTTTGATATAACTCAGAAGCCAAATCATGTAGTTCATATAACGAAGAAAATAATTCATTCGAACCAGTATTTGACTCCAGTTGAATGGCAATATTATATCTATCTGCTAGAACTTTTATTGCTTCTGGAAAAGGAATTTTTTGATATTCCATAATGAATGAAAAAACGTTTCCACCTGTGCTGCAACCAAAACAATGATATATTTGCTTAGCTGGAGCTACGCTAAAAGAGGCTGTTTTTTCACCATGAAAAGGACATAATCCGAAAAAGTTTGCTCCTCGCTGTTTTAAATCAACATACTGAGAAACAACATCAACAATGTCAGCAGCATCTCTTACACTATCAATGATAATCTGATCTATTTTCATTTTTATGGTTGAGTTATTTTTTTAATATAAGATTCGCTTAAGATAATTGGATCCTCCCAATTAAAAAATGAAACTATTTGAACCCTTAATATATTTCCTTGATTAGCTAAACTAGAATTTTTTTCAATATATGTTGACCATTTTTGAAGTGGCAGTATTGCGATAACCCAAACTATGACAATTATCAGGCTTACTCCTTTTGTTGCACCAAAAAAAAGACCAAGAGTTCTATTGATTAATTGATTTCCATTTGATAAAAAAGCAATTTTAGCAAGTCGAGTAAAGACTCTTGCTACTAATATTGTACTAATAAAGAGTAATCCAAAAGATAAAAATATTGACATCCCAGCATCCATTGGTAAAAGCTTAACAAGTTTCAAAGACAGATTAGCACTGCTAGAAATTGATATAAGAATTGCAATAATTAAACCCAACAATCTGCCCAATTCTTCTATTAATCCGTTTTTAAACCCTCGATATCCCCAAAAAAGGATAAATAAGATAGCAATACCATCTAAGAGCCAAGGCATTTAATTCAGTAATTCTCTCAAAACTTTATTTGCTAGTTTTCCATCTACTTTATCATATTGCATTATTAAAGGCATGACTTTACCAAGGTCAGAAATACTTTTAGATTTTGTTTCCTGAATAATTTTTTTAACTAACTCCTGAGTTTCATCTTCATTCATCATTTGAGGTAGGTATAATTCTAAAATATTCAACTCCAGCCTCTCATTCTCAGCTAAGTCCATTCGATTTGCCTTCTCATACATTGCCACAGATTCTTTTCTTTGTTTAACAAGTGTTCTGATAACGGTTAATCCCTCTTTATCAGAGATGTTTTTTCCTGAATTAATTTGTTTATCTTTTAATTTTGCAAGTAAAGTTCTTAAGGTCCCTGATTTCTTTTTTTCACCAGCTTTCATTGCTGAATACATATCTTTTTTAATTTTTTCAATAAAATCCATATTAACTATTATCAACCCTTTTCATTCCTAAAAGCAAATGATCTTTATTTGTTTCAAATCCAATAAAACGACGGCCATTTGTTTTACAAGTCAACGCAACATCACCGAATCCCATAAATGGATCTAAAACCCAATTCAACTTAAAACTGCTAGCTTCTAATATTCGGTCAAATAATTTTTGAGGATATCGCTCTCTATCTTTAACTGTATGAGGCATATCAATCCAAAGATTAGATTCAACCTTAGTGGTATCTCTCATGTCATTTATGCCTAAATCCATTGAATCTTTTCTAAAAAAGAAATCTTCAGTTTTTGTTGCAAACCAAATATCCGAGGTATGATTTTTCCAAGTTTTACTATTATTTTCATTTCCAACTCTTCTCCAAGTGATTCTAGATTGAATCTTAAAAAGATTACTTAATAAACCTTGATACATCCCTGAATATTCCCATGGAGAAAAAAGATATATTGCTCCTGTTTTTTTTAAAACTCTATAGGCTTCTTCAAGCCATAAGTTGTTCCACTCATAATACTCTTGAAGAGTTTTACCTTTATCATTATCTGTAAAACTATTCCATAAATCTTTAGGTGGATCGGCGAGAATAAGGTCAATTGACTGATCAGGCAACTGGCGTATTCCATCTAAACATTTTGCAAGGAACATTCCTTCAGACATTGTTTCTAAAGTCATAGAAACATCTTCAACTGTTCTGATTGCAGGTAAATATTTATTTAAATCCTCAATATTTAGTCCCGGATATGTTTCTAAGGGATTTGTATAGAAAGGGTTGTTATTTTTTTGATTATTTGCCATGATCAAATTTATAAAAATATTACTTTGAGAAGGCAAAATAATACTACGGAGTTTAAATTATTTTATTAGTTTCAAGTTATCTTGTACAATTTAAAAAAAATAGGTTATTAAATTCGAATATGCTATACAAGAAAAAAGTCTTATTTATTTGTACGGGAAATAGTTGTAGATCTCAAATTGCAGAGGGATTATTAAAATTTTTAGGAAAAGAAAAATTTGAAGTTTTTAGTGCTGGAAGTCATCCAAGTAAACTTAATCTTCACGCAATTAAAGTTATGGAAGAAATAGGGATTGACATTAGTGGACAGAAATCAGAAGGAATAAAACTTTTTCGTAACACTGGAATTGATATTTTGATAACGGTTTGTGATAAAGCAAACAATCATTGCCCTATATTCCCAGGCCAAATCGAAAGAATACATTGGTCTATCAAGGACCCTTTTGTTAGCTGGAATTACGACCCTGATCAATTGGAAAACTTTAGAACAACTCGAAAGATTATTAAAACTAAAATTAATGAATTTTTAAAAATACGGAGTCTTTAGAATGAAAAATTATATTTCTGTTTTTTGCTTAACAGTTTCACTACTTAGTGCTGGAGAAATATCCACTTCTATATCTGAAAATTTAGTAAATCAATATTTTAAAATAGTAGGCGATCACCAAATATTTGCTGGGAAAAAAGGGTCGCAGGCTCTTTGGTCTATTAAAAATCCACGAGTTAAATTTAAAGAAGGGAGAGCAGAGTTTCTTGCAACAGTTTTATTCGAAAAAGATAAGATAAATATTAAAAAAGACGTCAAAAAAAGTATTGAAATAAATTACGATGAAAATCAGAATACACTACAACTTATTATAAAAGATGCTTTAATAAAAATGGAACGCAGGGGTGAAATACTGGGTAAAGTTGACCTTGGTGTTATTTATCAAACTGGCTTAGTCTTTCCAGGACCAAAGCCTAATTTTAAATCTTTTAAAATGAAAACAAATCTAGGAAAAATTAAAATTAATATTTTAACCAAAGAGAAAACTATTTATTATGAAGACGGAACTATTCGCTTTGCTCTTAACCTTAATTATGAAACCGACTGATTAATGAGAATATTAATATCAAAACTACCCTATTCAGGTTGGTGGTCCTCCGGAATACCAAAATATGATGATAATCCGGCAATGCAAGAAGGAGCAATACCTAATCTAAAAGTTTTAGAGTCAGAACGTAATAATCTGATCAGCATTATAAAAAAAGAAGGTCATGAATTAGTTGAACTAGATTTTCCGAATGAGCTCGATAATATAAATCCTAAACATGATTTTGTTTTTATTCGAGATCCATTTATCTCTAATCAAAAAGGTGATTTAGTAATTCTAAAATCCGGCGAACCTTTAAGACGAATTGAAAATGAAATAATAAAAGAAAGCTTAGAGGACATGGGATATAAGACGACCTCAATTCCTGATAAACCCGATGTACGGGCAGATGGCGGAGAGTTTTACTTCTGTAGTAAGGAAGATATTCTTTTTGCCGGAATACAACGTAATACAAAACCTGGAATTGAATCGGTTTCTGAAGCTCTTAATGTAAAAAAACTTCTTATTCTTGAGGGATCAGGTTATCACCTTGATACTTTTTTCACTCCTGCTTTAGATTCTAATGGTAAGCTTGCGGCTTTAATTGTTTGTGTTGCGGTCTTAACGAATAAAACAAAAAAAGAACTCTATCAGTTTGCTGATCTACAAAATATACCCGTTTATGATGTACCCGTTAACGATGCAATTGGAACGAATGAAAGATTAGGTACTTTTGCTGTTAATGCTTTACCTTTACCGGGACTTCTAATAAGACCACATAAATTCACAGACCCCAATCTCGATAAAAAATTATTAGAAATCGGAATAAAAAGCATTGTAACCCCGACTACTCAATATCAACTAAGCGGTGGTTCTATTCATTGTATAACAAATGAATTATAAAAAAAAAGGCATGAAGCATGCCTTTTTTAAAACTATCAAATAATTATAAACTTAAAATGCCATTCCTACTTTAAACATAGCTTGTGCATATCCATTCGATCCATCGTATACATTTTCTACAATTGTATACCTGAGGTTAAAATGAGTATCTAAAATAAGCACTTTAAAACGTAGACCTGCTTGAACGTGAAGTCCCCTTTCATCCTCTTTATTATCTTTCAAATATTCAATCAGCTTATTTTCTAGGTCGTCTGGTGTAAAACTTGAAGTTAAGTCTCCTCCATCAAGTAACTTTCCCATCATATCAACGCTTGCTCTTGGTGTATACGTATGACCATTTATACCAACGCCAGCATTAATTGCTGCTTTGGCAAGAATTGGAATGGAAATATCCATTAAATTCTTTTTCAAAGTCAATCCATAGGAAGCTCTAGCCCAACCAAATTCTACTGGACCAAGTGTATTTACTGGATTTATAAATTCGAATTGATACGGTCCGAAGGCAAAATCACCTTCTGCTTCAAGCGCAAATCCAAAAAGATCTACAAAAGCGTAACCACCAAGACCAAATGGATTGGAATCCATTTCATATGACTTTACAGTAACACCCACTGTCTCATTATCCTCATATCCGCTTAATTTTGAAAAATCTTGTCCAAATTGTAAGCCAAACCCTGCTAAACCAAAAATATAAGATGGCATAATTAAAAGTATCAAACAACCTAAAAACTTTTTCATTTTTATTCCTTTTATTTGTCTATATAATTTACGGAGTTTACGATAAGTCTTTTTAGTAAACAAATCACTCATTGATAACTCTATGAATTTCTAAATAAATTGCGCATCAATAATTATTCAATGAAACAACAGTTTGCATTACTTTTTTTTATCACATCTATGAGTGTTTTTTCTCAAGATGTAGGTTGGCCAACACAAATTGGAAAATATTTTTCCTCTAATTTTGGTGAAAATAGAGATGATCATTTTCACATGGGCTTAGATATCAAAACTGGTGGGAAAATTGGGATGGAAATTCTTGCTGTCGAAGATGGATATATCAGCAGGATTAAATCTGATTTTAATGGATATGGTAAAGCTCTTTATCAACGCACTGTTTCCGGACATGAGGTTGTTTATGCTCATTTAGAGTCTTTTACACCAGTAATAGAAAAAGTTTGGCATTTGCAGCAAGCTAAACGAATGAGCTATAATGTCGATGCTCAATTTTCACCGCGTGAATTTCAAGTACACAAAGGTGATTTAATCGGTTTTTCAGGTAATACAGGCCATTCATTTGCTCCTCATCTTCACTTTGAATATCGCTCTAGTAAAAGTGTACCATTAAACCCATTAACAATGGCCTATGATCTCGAAGATAATTCAATGCCCATTGCTAAAAAGATAGCTTTAATTCCGATCTCACAAGGTGCAATGATCAATGCAAGTCCACTTTCCCAAACATTCCCTCTTTTCAGAGATAACAAAGGAACTTACCACTTTGCTGATACAATTAGCGTTTTTGGTGAATTTGGCTTTGCTATTGAAGCTATTGATAAAAGGCAAGGGACTAATAATCAATACCAGTTTCAACGTATTGAACTATTAATAGATGGTGAAAAACAATTTGAACTAGAATATAATAAAATACCTTTTAATCAAGGAAAGTTTGCAAAAACAATTATACAGTATGATTTAAAAAGAAAAAACCTAGGTGAATTCCAAAAACTATATAGACTACCAGAACATCGTTCTCTTTCTATTCATTCCCTTGAGAAATCGGGTATTGTAAGGCTTTCTCCTGGATTCCATTCCATTCAAATAAATATTTTTGATTCTCAGGGAAATAAATCTTTAGTTAAAGGCGTTATCGCAGGTTCATTTCCAATGGTTTTAGAGGCTAAAGAGATTTTACGAGATAACAAAGTGACCGTTCTTGCTTTAACTCCTCGCCGTGGTGGACTTCCAATACGAGATGCGGTTGTCTATAGTTTTACACCCTATGGTTTTCCAGATCAAAAGTTAGAGTTACTGCATGCCGAAAAAGTTAAGAAAGATTTACACATAACATTATCCACTAAAGATATAAAAAATCGAATTTTACAAATTATTGGTATCAATCAACTTGGTGGGATGGTTAACCCATATCATTGGGCCTCATATGATCCTCAGATCAGCGTTGTAGATGTTCGTCCGGATATTAAAATTTCTAATACCGAAAGAGGTTTGTTTTTTCAGGTAGATATAGGTCACTATGTTCCTGCAAAAGTGAAAGTAAAACTAGCAAATGATAATACCTTTACATCTTATACTTTGAATCAAATTAGGCCAAACACGTATTTATCAGAAATGCTTTCACATCAAATTGTAAATAATATGACTTATCTTGATGTTGAACTAACACATAAAAACCTTTCACGAGAAACTCGATTTCAATATCAAATGCAAGCAGTTGGACCAGGGCAAAAGCATCAAATATTTTCTACTGATCGTATTTGTTCTATTGAAACAAAACTTGGAACATTTTTCCAAACAAATACAGCATGGATTCAAGAAGTTGATAAATTTGTACCAATAACGGATGGTTTTCATTTATCAAATGTCTACCAATTACAACCATTTGATTTAGCCCTTAAAGGAAAATTCCACATAGGAATAAAATATGATAGAGACTTAGTGGAACACTCAAATCTCGGTATTTATTTTTATGATATTAAATCTAAAAAATGGGTTTATGCAAAAACTGAGAATAATAAAAGAAAGCAAATTCTTACAGCTGAACTTGATCAAATGGATGCAATAACAATTATTCAAGATTTAGATTCACCTCAAATTTTAGATACCTTCCCAGGTAACAGTGGAAGGTATCATATCCGAGATGTAAATAGTATAAGAATTGAAGTTGATGACCCAATTTCAGGAATAGAATCTGAAGAAGAATCATTTGAACTTAAATTGAATGGCAAAAAATTATATCCAGCTTTTCAACCACTGAAACAAATTATTTCGTATAATTTAAATCAACCTTTATCTGAAGGACAACATAAGATTGATTTTAAAGTCAAAGATCGATTGGGAAATGAATCTCGTGAGATAATTTATTTTGTTGTCTATTAATGCTCTTTCCCTATAAAGATAATAATCCTCGTGTTTTATATCCATTTATCACATTTAGTATAATTTTTATAAACCTAATTATCTTTTTAGGTCAGTTTTACCTTAACTCAACAGAGCCTGAATTAGGATCAAAATTTGTTTTGTTATTTGGGTTTACGCCTCAAAAATTTAATGTTTTGACGATATTTTCTTCAATGTTTATGCATGGTGGATTTGGTCATCTCATTGGAAATATGTGGTTCTTATATATTTTTGGGGATAATGTAGAAAGTATTCTTGGCCATATTAAATATTTATGTTTTTATCTTACCTGTGGGGTAGCAGCAGCATTGGGTCAATATGTTATCCATCCTTCCTCTACAATCCCAATGATTGGTGCAAGTGGCGCAATTGCAGGTATTCTAGGCGCATACATGATTAGCTTCCCAAAGGCTAAAGTGCATGTTTTTGTTATGTTGTTTATATTTTTTACAACATTCATAGTTCCAGCAAAAATTGTTTTAGGAGTCTGGTTTTTAATTCAATTAAATGGTGGTTTATCTGATTTAGGATTTATTTCCAAAGGAGGCGTCGCTTGGTTTGCACATATTGGAGGGTTTTTGGCTGGTATTTCACTAGTTAAAACATTCCAAAAGTTTGAATTAAAATGAATTCACTTTTCATAGGAATTTCTGGAGGAACAGGATCTGGAAAAACATATTTAAGTAATTTATTAATTAAATATTATGGTTTACAATCTGCTACAAAAATTAACCTGGACTCTTATTATAAAAACTTATCTGGCTTAAATTTTGAAGAAAGACAGGCCTTGAATTATGATCATCCTAATTCAATTGATATCGATTTATTTACAAACCATTTAACGCAATTAATAAATGGAGAGAAAATTGAGGTTCCCAATTATAGCTTTTCAAAACATTTAAGAACTAACAAGACTACGCAAATTGAACCTAGAAAAATTGTTATTATTGAAGGACTACTAGTGCTTCATTTTATGGAAATTTACAATTTTTTAAATCTTAAAATATATGTAGATGCACCTAATGATATTCGTTTTATTCGTAGGTTAAAACGTGATATGGTTGAAAGAAATCGATCATTGGAGTCTGTTATCTCACAATATTTGAAAACGGTACGACCAATGCATGAAAAATATGTATTACCAAGTAAACAAATTGCAGATCTTATAGTTTCAAATCAAAAAAATCTTAATTCTACTCTTCAAAAGATCAAAATTATTATTGAAAAAAAATTATAATGGTTCATTTACAACAAAAAGCTGGATGGATTGAAGTAATTTGCGGAAGTATGTTTTCTGGTAAAACAGAAGAACTAATTCGACGACTGCGTCGAGCTGAAATTGCTCAACTAAATGTAGTAGTCTTCAAACCTCGTTTAGATACTCGTTTTTCAGAAGAATACATAGTTAGCCATAATAAAACAAAAATGAAGTCTTTAGAAGTAAAGAACCCTCAAGAACTTATTGAAAAATCAAAAGCCTACGATGTAATTGGTATTGATGAAGCTCAATTTTTTGATATATCGTTAGTTAAAGTAGTTCAGTTAATCTCAAAGAATAATAAAAGAGTAATCATCGCAGGATTAGACACTGATTATAAAGGACTACCGTTTGGCTCCATGCCAAATTTAATGTGTGAAGCTGACTATTTGGATAAATTACGTGCTATTTGTGTAACCTGTGGAAATCCAGCATCGTATAGTCAGAGGATTGTATTAGATTCAAATAAAGTACTTCTTGGCTCGTTAGATAAATACGAAGCAAGATGTAGAAACTGCTTTATAGAGCCAAATAATAACTAAGAAATGGAACGATTTACTGGTCTGATTGGTATATTTTGTTTACTGTTAATTGCCTTCATCATGTCTAATAATCGAAGAAAAATTAATTTTAGAATTGTAGTCTGGGGCCTTGGATTGCAGTTATTTTTTTCATTAATTATTTTAAAAATTCCCTTTGTGCGAAATCAGTTTTATAAAATTGATCTTCTATTTAAAAAATTAGTTAGTTTTTCAGAATCAGGTGGGGATTTCTTATTTAAATCTTTTGTTCCTGGGATAGGTTATCATGATGCAATGGTTAATTTTGCTTTTAGAGCTTTACCTGTAATAATTTTTTTTTCTAGTTTAATATCGATGTTCTATTATTTAGGTATCACTCAATTTATTGTATCAAAAATCTCACGGTTAATGGAAAAAACAATGAAAACTAGTGGAGCAGAAACTTTAAGTGTCTCTGCTAATATTTTTATTGGTCAAACAGAGTCACCCATTTTAATTCGCCCTTTCATTGCTACTATGACAAACTCAGAACTTACAGCAGTTATGACTGGTGGATTTGCAACAGCAGCAGGATCCGTTTTAGCCCTTTATGTGATATGGCTTGATTCTATTCCCGGAATTGCTGGGCACCTCCTTGCAGCGAGTATTATGAGTGCGCCAGCATCTTTAGTTATTGCAAAAATAATTTATCCTGAAACTGAAAAATCTTTAAAACCTAAAAAAGTAGATTTTAATACCTTAAAAAAAGATGAGAATATAATGGATGCTATAGGAAAAGGTGCAACAGATGGGTTAAAGTTGGCAGCAAATGTTGCGGCTATGCTAATTGCATTTGTATCAATAGTTACAATGACAAATTATATATTTGAATTGTTTTTTAGTAATACACTTCAAGAAATTATGGGGCTCATTTTTAAACCGCTTGCTTGGACAATGGGTATACCTTGGGAAGAAGCTAAAATTGTCGGAACTTTAATGGCTGAGAAAATTATTTTAACGGAACTAATTGCATACTCGAACTTGAGCAAAATTATAGAAAATGATTTAATTTCTGAAAGAACTGCAATTATTTCTAGCTATGCTTTATGTGGATTTGCTAATTTTAGTTCGATTGGAATTCAACTAGGAGGCCTTGGAACAATGGCTCCTAGTAGGAAAAAAGATTTATCAAAAATTGCCTTTAAAGCGATGATAGGTGGAGCATTAGCATCTTGGTTAACAGCAACTATTGCAGGAATTTTAATTTAATATGAGACTTTTACTATGAAATTATTAATTATGGGACCACCCGGTGTGGGAAAAGGAACGCAAGCATCATTATTAAAAGATGAATTAAAGATCATTCATCTCTCTACTGGTGATATTCTTAGATCTGAAACAAAAAACCAATCGACGATTGGTTTAAAAGCAAAACGTTACATGAATGCAGGGAAACTAGTCCCAGATGAAGTTTTATTAGATATTATAAATGATCGCATAACAAAAAAGGATTGTTTAAATGGATATTTATTAGATGGATTTCCTCGTACTTTAAATCAAGCAATTGGCTTAGACAAAATTATGGTATTAATTAATCAAAAAATTGATTACGCCATTAGTTTAGTTGCAGATGAGAATGAGTTAGTAGATCGACTCATAAAAAGAGGGGTTGATTCGGGCAGGAGTGATGATACACCTGAAATTATAAGAAATAGACAAAAAATATATTGGGAAAAAACAGCTCCTCTTTTAAATTTTTATAGAGGAAAAAATATTTTAAAAGAAGTCAATGGACTAGGTGAAATATCAGAAATAACAAAACGAATTTTAATAAATATAAAATAAAATGTTAAAGATCGGATTAACTGGGGGTATCGGTTCGGGTAAAAGTTCTATTAGTTACCATTTTAAATTATGGGGAGCTTATATTTTTGATGCTGATACAATTGCTAAAAAAATTCTCAATGAAAATGAAATTGCTCAAAATGAGGTTATAACTGAATTTGGTACGGATGTTCTAGGACCTGATGGAAAGATAGATAAAACTAAACTTGCGCGAATTATTTTTTATGATGAAGATCATCAACTAAAGCTCAATACAATAATCCACCCATATGTATTTACCGAAATAGATAAAACTTTTGATGTAATATTAAAGGATGGGAAAAATGAAATTTTCGTAGTTGATGCCGCCTTAATATATGAATCCGGTGCGGACGTTCATATGGACTATGTTATAGTTGTTACTTCACACCTTGGTCTACGAATAGAAAGAGTGCTTAAGAAAGGTGATCTAAATCGAGACGAATTTTTAAAACGTGTTGAACTACAATGGCCAGATAAAGATAAGATTCATCTAGCTGACTTTGTTATTCAAAACAATGGAACAGAAGAGGATCTATTAAAAGAATCTAAAAAAACTTATAATTTTTTAATATGACCTTCTTCTCTTAAACCTAAGGGTTTGTCTAATATTTCTTTTAGAATAAAAGCTTTTTTTAACATTTTAGACGAGTTAAATAATTCTTTTTTTAAACTTATTTTTTTTTCCCACTTATTACCTAAATGTTGTTCCTTACGTTCTCCTAATTTCGAATGATATATTTTATCTTCAAAGCTTCTATTTTTTTTATTAGAAATCTCTAGTTCTATTCCTTCATCTACAGTTTTTTTATATTCGGTAATTTCTTCGGTCCTAAAATCATCATTTATTTTATCGTCTTCGTTATCTAATAAATTATCAGGCTCAACATCTATATTATTATTCCCGTCAAAAAAAGTAGTTAAGAGATCCTTCATATTATTACCACTATCTACTCCAGGATCTTGAATAGAGTCATTCTCACTTTGGCGTAATTGTTCCTCTTTTTTACGTTTATTTAAATAACCAGAAACGAGGTAGACAAGTAATAATCCAATTCCTTCCCACATTATTTTTTGGGCCTCTCTAAAAGAAATAGTACCCCATTACATAATATTTCATTGAATATAGGTAGAAAATTAAATGGATTTTTAATTTTTGGAAGGCCAAAGCGGTAAGAATATGCTGGTCTTAATATCCAATTAGTCTCTTTTTTAATTTTATATCCAACTGAACTAATAATTAATTTCATATCACGAATTGAAATTCGTGTTTTTTTAGTCTCAATTAAATAAGCTATTTTTTTTTCTGGGCATCCAATCAGTTTTAAATATTTAACATATAGATAGTCTGGAAGTAAATGCAAGTAGGGTAGTTTTCCTAAAATGTTAGGTATTGTTTGCTGATGACCTGCGTATGCACAATATTTGGGAGGAAAAGACATGAAAATATTCCCACCTGGTTTCAACAAATTATAAATATTTTTTAGTGCTGTATCTCTATCTGAAATATGCTCAATAACATCTCTTATTACAATCATATCGTATTTTTCAAATATTTTATTTTCATATGATTTTGTATCACAAATATCAGCTTGAAAAAGATCTAATGAATTATTTTGGTCTAATAGTTTAGCATTTTTAAATCTAGTATCTGATAATTCTAAACCTGTGCAGATAGCACCTTTTTCTTTGTAAAACTTTAGTAGACCTGCTTCAGCGCATCCGACCTCTAATATTCTTTTTCCTGATAAGTTTTTTTCACCAAAAAAATGCTGCAAAAAGTTCGCAGCATACCATTCTTGTTCATTATAACATCGAAGACATCTCTCTGATATTTGATTTGTTATTTCTTCAGGTATTAAGTAGTTCATTATTATTTAAAAATCTGCTTCTATCCTATTTCCCATCATTTGAATGATCAATTCCTGAACTTGATCCTGTATCAGAAATAGCATCTCTCATAATAGTATCTGATTTAATATTTTCCATTTTATAATAATCCATTATTCCAAGATTACCATCTCTAAAAGCTTGGGCCATAGCAGCAGGAACTTCTGCTTCTGATTCAACTACTTTTGCCTGCATTTCTTGTGTTTTTGCCGTCATTTCTTGCTCTTCTGCAACAGCCATAGCTCTTCTTGTTTCTGCTTTTGCTTGAGCTACTCTTAAATCTGCTTCTGCTTGATCAGCTTGCAAGGAAGCACCAATATTTTTTCCAACATCAAGATCTGCAATATCAATAGATAGTATTTCAAATGCCGTTCCAGCATCTAGACCTTTATCCAATACTGCACGTGAAATAGCATCGGGGTTTTCTAAAACTTGAGAATAATTAATTGCAGATCCAATCGCTGAAACAATACCTTCTCCAACCCTTGCAATAATTGTATCATCTGTAGCTCCACCTACCAAACCTGGGATATTGGTTCTAACAGTAACTCTAGCCCTAGCTTTTAATTCAATTCCATCTTTTGCAACGGCAGCCAAGAAACCTTCTTTAGGGGCATTAATTACCTTTGGGTAAACAGAGGTCTGAACGGCAACTAAAACATCCCTACCGGCTAAATCAATTGCTGTTGCAGTTTCAAATGTTAGTGGTATCTCTGCCTTATCAGCGGCAATTAATGCAGAAACTATATTTTGAAGGTTTCCTCCAGCTAAATGATGTGTTTCAAGCATATCTGTAGAAATATGACTCAATCCCGCCTTGTGAAGATTGATAACTCCATCTGTAACAAGTCTAGGTGAAATTTTTCTAAGTCTCATCCGAACAAGGTCTATAATTCGTATTCTTCCTAACCCTAAAGAAACAATCCCTTGTATCCACATTCCAATCGGAACAAAGTAAAATATAGTAAGTGTCACAAAGACAATTACTCCTAACATAAAGATTTGAATAACAGGCATAATTACTCCTTTTTTTTTATTTTATAATTCTCTCACTAAAATTCTATTCCCATCTACCGATAAAACTTTTACATCTTTTCCTTTTTCAATAAAATCACCCTCACTAACGGCAAAGACTCTTTCCGCTTTTACCTTAACCCACCCTGAAGGATGTAGATCTGTATCTGCTTTTCCAACTTCATCAATTAGTGATTCCCAACCAACAGAACTTTTAAAATCACCTTCTTTATTCTGAACTCCTGGATTCGTTAACTGCTTCCAAAAGTTTGTTTTAATCATAATTCGAGCTAAAAGATAAAGTCCTATCACTGCACCAATTAAGCCAATAAGGAATCCGTCCATTGCCTGGCCTAAAACTTCTTCTCCTACTGGAATATCTGGTATCAATAGAAGATATAATCCGTATATCATAATACTGATCCCGCTAATGCCAACAATACCAAATCCTGGTATAACGAATGCTTCAAGCATTATTAAAGCCAATCCGGTCATAATAAATAGCATATCTGACATTGTTGCGAGTTGAGCGATATATGAAGCGCTTAAAGATAAAACTAAACAAATAAGGCCAACTAAACCAGGGATACCCCAACCAGGGCTCTGCAATTCAAATAGAATTCCAAGAAAACCAAATGTTGTTAATAAAGAGGCGACAACAGGGTCTGTTAAAAATCGAACTAAAACTTCTGACCAATTTTCATTATTTTCTTGAAGTTGTAAATCTGAGAAACCTAATATTTCTATCAACTCATCTATCGTTTCAGCCTTGCCATCTGATATTTTATATTTTATCGCTTGTTCTGTTGTTAATGAGATCAGCTTTCCTTCTTTTCTTCCTTCAATATCATTAACCAACAATGAATCTCCATCTAAAAAAAGATAAGTAAACGCTAATTCTTCATCAACCATACCACGTGCTATTTCTTTACTTCTACCTCTTATTTCCGCGGTTGAAGCCATTTCTTCTCTCATAAAACTGATCACTTTTTCACTGCCTTTTTTACCCGACATATCCACGGCTGTAGCAGCACCAATTAGTCCACCTTCAGTCATATATATACTTTCGCAGGATAATGAAATCAAGGCACCAGCAGAAATGGCACGACGATTTATATAAGCAATTGTTGGTACACTTGAACTAAGAATTGCATCTTTAATCTGTGTCGCAGCATCCACTCTGCCACCAAATGTGTTTATATCAAAAATAATAGCTTTAACATTGTTGGTTTCTGCTTGTTCGATTACACGTTTTATAAATGGAGGAAGACCTAGGTCGATAGTCCCTTCAATTGGTACTCTGTAAATAGTTTCAGAAAAAATAGGTACAAGAATAAGTAAATATGATAATAAGATTCTTTTCATCCTTTTAAATTGCACATATAAACACATCTTGTGAAACACAAATCGAACTAAATAAAAGCATTAAAAATCGTAATTTCAATACTAAATGAAGCCAACTCATCAAGTTACATATTCGATATTAATAACTTTTAAAAAATTAATTTCTACCATTTCGATTCGAAGTAGGTACAAACTAGCAATTTATATAAGTAAGGCCCTTTATACTTTCATTACAATTAGAAAAACTGTTGCTCGCAACAACTTAATTAGAGCATTTCCTCAATGGACGAATGATAAAATTGAAAGAACCCTTAAAAAGTCTTATGATTTTTTTTGTTTTAACTTAGTACAATTCATTGGTTTTCCGAATACTTGGGAGAAAATTGAATATTCTATTTCGGGGAAAGAAGTACTTCAAAGATATATTGAGGATGGTAATGGAATAATAATGATAACAGGGCATTTCGGAGCTTGGGAAATCCTAGGAAAATGGCTTGCCGACTATGTTGACCTTTTTACAGGTATAGCCTTCAAACAAAAAAATTTAGGTGCACATCGCTTTTTTATTGAGCAACGGGAATTATCAGGGACAAAACATATTTTTAAACGCGAACCACTGCGTAAGATGTATGAGGTCTTAGAACAAAATGGAATATTAGGAATAGTTAGCGATCAAGATGCTGGTAAAAAAGGAGTTTTTATACAGTTTTTTGGTACTCCTGCTTCAACCGCTAAAGGTGCTGCATTATTTCATATTAATACTAAATCTCCATTGCTAGTGGCCATTTGTATAAAAACTGGATTTAAAAAATATAGAATAAAATTTATTCCAGTACTAATTAAAGAAAAGAAAATAGAAAGTATTACTCAGGCTTATACAAGTATAATTGAGAAATATATAAAAAAATATCCCGAACAGTACTTTTGGTTCCATCGAAGATGGAAAAGTAAACAAAAATAGAATGGTACAAAGAATTCATCATAAAGATTCTAAGGCAGTAAAAGTCGCTTGCAAAGTTTTAGAAAAGGGAGGAATTATTGTTTATCCAACAGATACCTTGTATGGTTTTGGTTGCGATGCAAAAAATATTAATTCCATTAAAAAAATAAATAGGTTAAAAAAACGTACTGGCCCATTGACTGTTATAACCTCTTCTAAATTAAAAATTAAAAATTGGTTAAATGTAAAAGATAGTGAAACAACAAAAATATTAAAAATGCTAAATGGGGGAACGACCATTGTTGTACCCGTTCATAATAACATTGTATCTAATAATATTTGTGGACCGAATAACAGTCTTGGCATTAGAATTCCAAATCATATTTTTTGTAAAACGTTATCTGAAGAATACAATAATCCTATAACATCAACTAGTGTTAATAGAACAAATCAACCTTCAATGATAGATCCAGCTTTAATTATTAAAGAGTTTTCAAATGATATTGACTTAATAATCGAAGATGGAATTATTTCTGGAACCGGATCTGAAATAAAGTTATACCAAAATGGTAAGTGGACGAAATTAAGATGATAAAAAAAAATATTCTTTTTCTTTTATTTTTAACATTGGCGAATACTTCAGAATATCCTTTTAAAATTGGTGAAACTCTAAATTATAGTGCTTTTTTTTCAAATATCAAGGCAGCTAAAGGGAGCTTAAAAGTTATTAATACTGAAAAAATTAATAATATTGAAACCTATCATGTTCAATTCAAAGCAAAGACAAGTGGTTTTATAAATCGAATTTTTCCAATTAATGATGTGATTGATTTGTGGCTTAATAAAGAGGACTTGATTCCCGTACGTGTTAGATCAAATATAAAAGAAGGACGATTTGTAAAAAAAGAAGATATCTTATTTTTTCAGGATCAGCAGTACGTAATAATAGATAATAAAAAAATTCAATTTAAAGAAGAAATTCATTCTCCTTACTCACTTTTTTACTTCTTCAGAAATCAAAATTTGAAAAATTTTAATGGAAGTAAAATAAATACTATTCAAAATAAGAAGGCTGATCATTTAACTCTAAATATTGAAACAAATATTATAGTGAAAGTTCCAGCAGGGAGTTATAAATGTACAAAAGTTGAGCCTCTAAAAATGAATAATGAAAACTTTAAAAATAATGCAACTATGGAAATTTATTTTTCTGAAGATAAAAATAAATATCCTGTTAAAATTAAGATACAATTAAAATATGGTTCTCTAGTACTAAAACTTGAAGAAGTAATTAGTTAAATAATCTTGATATATCTGAAAAAATAACAGTAAACATAAAAACAAGAAGAAAAGCCATTCCAATCTGCTGAATTACCATTCGTGTTTTAAGGTTCAGTGGCCTTCTAATTATACCCTCAATTAAATGTAAAAAAATATGTAGTTTCAGCTGCAATTTTTCTCGAGCGAGGTTTGATACAAAGAATGGTTGAGGAGAATAACGATATAGTTCTCAGAGTTGGGGGGGCTATGCTAACTGA
>ENA-OSJC01000938-OSJC01000938.1-marine-metagenome-genome-assembly--contig:-NODE-938-length-26006-cov-5.088395_pt1 | contig 26006 bp, 23 predicted proteins | sample MGYA00237885_ERZ534234 | MGnify/ENA primary metagenome ERZ534234 (study PRJEB26413, sample SAMN06343907) | marine metagenome | isolation source: coastal waters | place: Atlantic Ocean: West Antarctic... | reverse complement strand
ATGGGATTCCCAGAGGCGGCGGCGAGCGCGGCGCTGGCGGCGTCCGACGGCAGCGTCGAGCAGGCGGTCTGGTTTCTTTCGCAGCCGCAGATGGCGGTGGTGGCGCCGGAGCCTGCTCTTGAAGTGGGTGAATCAGTGGGAGTAGTTACTGCTCCTGCTCCCGCCCCTACCCCATTTCAATTTACTTCATACCCGAGCGACACTCTCCGAAGTTTAGATAAATTTTATGCAGTATCACCCACAGATCCAAATAAATATAGATTAAATATAGATAAAATAAATCTTATATCGTGTCATGGATATGTGCGAAAACAATATACTCGTGTTCCAAAAGGATTAACATTGTATTTATTTGTCCCCTCGGGAAAAAATCTCCAACTTAATAGAACGGGCGGCGCCACGCCGCTCGCTCCCGAGGAGAGCAGAGGCGGGCGCCCGGGATTGAGCCACTCACTTTCTCTCGAATATATTAGACCATATACCGAAGGCGGAATAATACAAGAGCAAGATTTATATTTTGATCCCGTATATAAACCTATCCAGGAGAGAGGACCCGAGGGCACGACGGTCACCAGCATTCCATGGCGGATTAGGGGATTATTAAAAGGTTTCCTTCCAGAAGATTGGAGAACTATGGATATAAGCGAGAGGGGGCGCGCTCTGCTGTCCATCCCTGGCTCTGGTGACCACTTTGAAAAAGTCATGAAAGGCGGTCCAGACTCGGATCCATATAATTATATGAAACATAAAGATAAATATTTTAAACATAATATGGATGATATCATTGCCAAGGTATATCTAGCAAAAAATGCAAAGAAACCTATAAAATTAAGTTTTGTCCTTGCTAAAATTGCGGAAGCACGAGAGAGAGACCCATCTATATCTGCCGATTGGTTTGGTGGGTTTTGTAGATTGGGTGATGCTCTTAATATAGAGACTTTAAAACGATGTGAAGTGGAAGGATTACCATCCCTACCACAGAATTTCTTTGATTCAGATGTGTCATTTGAGGGGGCAAGTGATGAACTAAGACGTCAATCTTCTTTAGCATCCAAATCAGAAACAGCTAATTTTATGAATACTGTAAATGAACTCGTAGAATATAGTAAAACAAAAGACTTTCCGGAAATAGGTGGTGGAAAATCCCTATTAACAACTATAGCAGGTAAATTAGATAGTGCAAAACCAACACTTGAACCTGATGAAGTTTGTTTTATATTTCAAATGAAACAATTAATAAAGGAACAAGAACATCTTTAATTTATATCTTTTCTAACAACTTATCACATTCAGAAATCCAGATTTCTTCAACGGTCAACTTCTCTAACGTATTATACTCTAGATGTAATTCACTAATATGTTTCTCTAACTTCTCAATTTCATCCTCCGTAAATAGATACAATGACATCTTGATTAGATAATCATAAGAAGCGGTATTTTCATCATTCTTAAACCCAACAACCTTACCCGAAGCAACCTGAATATATTCATGAGTTAATAGGTCCTTAATGATATCAATCTTCTTTCTCTTGTAAATTACTATCTCATCATCCATGACCGACTGAATAAATCTCATTTTACTTACAAGGATCTTTAATTCATTGTCAAGATTTGATAACTGATATTCTTTCCTCTTCACATATAACTGATGTCTTTCAGTGTAAAATTCATCAATGATTTCACCAATATCATTGTATTTCTTGATCTGAGATTTATTATTATACAAATGAATATTTCTTAATGATAATCCCTTTGTAGTAGTTAGTTTGAAGAACTTCTCTATCCCATCAATATTTTCATCTTCATCCCATTGCAATGAATTCAAGAAACCCTTCTCAAAAGTAACTGTAAAATCAATATCAGTATCTGAACTATTGTTCCGATAATCTATAATTGTCTTCTTTGCTTTCTTGTGCTTCTCATTCTCTAATGACTTTGATTTCTTCACATCAGGTAATAGTGAATCTAAGAATTTCTTATAATCATCTGTCCATTTCCCGATCGGTAACTCTGTAATCCGAATCGTAGTTTCATTGATAACCTCATAAATACCCTTGCTCATGAAATTCTTAGTATCAATCTTGATTATTTTCCCCTTGAATCCATTCACGGACGGAGCAATAGATAAATATGATTCATTCCTAATCTTGCGTTTCACATTCCGAATAATATCAATCATATCATACTTAGGAACAGATGTACTAAATCCAGTCCCAATACCATTCATGCCATTCACCAGAACCATCGGTATAATAGGAACATAATATTTCGGTTCAACCAGAATACCATCATCATCATTGTAATCTAAGATAGGAAAATCTACTGAGGGATAGATTAAATCAACTATCTTATTTAATTCAGTATGAATATACCTAGGACTCGCGGCATCATGACCTCCCATAATTCTCGTTCCAAACTGACCATTCGGCATCAGTAAATTCAGATTGTTAGATCCCATATAATCTTGTGCCATGCCAACGATAGCCGATTGTAAAGATGCTTCGCCATGATGATAAGCAGCATTCTCACTCACATAACCCGCTAACTGAGCAACCCTAATCTCTGAATATAATTTCCTCTTGAAACATGAATAGAGAATCTTTCGCTGACTCGGTTTCAATCCATCATAAACTGAACCAATTGATCGTAATGTATCGCTGTTTGAGAAATGAATTAGTTCCAAATTGATAAAATCCTGAATAGGAACTTCTGTCTCCGTATGATTAAGAATTTTATTCTCATCAAACTGATACAACCATTCCTTCCTCTCATCACTCTTATCTTTACTGAATGCTAAAGACATCGTTTGATTCGTTTCCTCTGTATAAATATAATTGTTCATCTTAATATTACTAAAATATTCCCTGGCTTCCTGAGCATTGCTTGTTCCTAGACCCTTGTAATACTTGGTTTTCCATGCTCTAGAATTCTTTGTTTTCTTAATCCAATCATTATATTCAGTTAATGTGTAAAATGATTTAACTTTCTTCTTAAGAGAGACTTTCACAATCGGAGTAATCATTGATGTGATAAATCCTAACTCTAGAAGAGATGGCCACATATGATGAAAGACATTCATAACTAAACCTTTGATATGAGAACCATCATGATCCTGATCTGTCATAATCATTATCTTACCATATCTCAAAGATTTAGTATCCTTATAAACTTTATTTGTTTCTAATCCTAAGATTTTCTTCATATTTGTAATCTCGGCATTTTTCATAATCTGATCCAATGAAGCATCACGAACATTCATAACCTTACCCTTCAGAGGGAAAGCTCCATAAATATCTCTTCCCACAACCGATAACCCTGAAATAGCCATAGACTTCGCTGAATCTCCTTCAGTCAAAATAAGAATACATTGTTCTGATTTCTTAGTACCCGCCCAGTTTGCATCATCCAGTTTCGGAATATCTCTTATCTTGTTCTTCTTCTGACCATCAGTCTTCTTTGTCTCTTTATTCATCTTAAATTCACTGAATTGTAAAACTCTGTCTTGTAAATCAGTCTTGTCAAGAATTTGTTTCATGAACTTATCCGATAAAACCGGCTTAGACCCGAATTTAGAAGGAGTTGTAATCAATCGTTCCTTTGTCTGACTATCAAAAGATGGATTGACAATCAGACAATCTACAAAGATACGCAGATAATTCTTGATATAATTTTCATTCACATCTTTCTTAGATTTCTTTAAGATTAATTTCTTTAGACCTGAAGTAAGTTGCTTTGAAATCATATCTACATGCTTCCCTCCCTTTGGATTCGCTATTCCATTCACGAATGAAACCTGTTCAAACTTATCTGTCTTGGACAGAGTAACTCCAATCTTCCAAGGAATACCATTATCCGATAGTTCTTCATAAACAATCGTTTCATCTGTCAAATACATCTTCGAATAATCTAAGAAACTCTTTACAGATAACTTCTTCTTATTAAGATAAACGGAAATGCTCTTGTCTGTGATACCCGCGATATCATAAACACGCCGAATCATTAAATTTATCATGTCATCAGAATAATTCTCAATACCAAAACGATTGAAATCTGATGTCCATGTAATCTTTGTATATGGTTTCCCTGAACAATCTGTAATCTTCGGTTTCTGAATACATCTCATATTGCCCTTGAAAACTTGAGAATATTTCTTCTTCCGAATACGATCAACTGTCTCAATCTTGAAAGTCTTTGAGAAGATATTCGTCAGCTTCGCCCCATATCCATTCTTTCCACCGACCACCTTTTGTTCTTCTTTGTTGTAATTCGTTGAGGTAAGAAGTTCACCAAAGATAAGCTGAGGAATATAAATAGGTTTCCCATTCTTTTTCTCTTTAGGATGAATCGCCACATCAATCCCATCGCCATTGTTGTAAATAGATATTTCACCCGTTTCCTTATCAATTTCAACCTTAATCTCTGTGACTAAATTAACTGAGTTATCCTTTTCATGAAGACCATTTAATCTAGTAACTTGGTCCTTGGCATTCACTAAAATTTCATTATAAGTATTGTATAGAGCAGGAATAAATTCAGCATCTCTAAATTCAATCTTACTTGATTCTGGATTGAATAGAGGTAATGGTTCTGAAATCAAATCACAACCACCGACATAAGTATCAGGGGTATTGTAAATATGATTCTGAAGATTTTCTTTCTTGTATTTCTCTCCTAGGTCGCTCATGATATATAGTAAACTTATGATAGTAAGTTTAAATATAAAAAATCAAATTTATTTGTAAATCATAAATTATTTACCATCTGCTTTATCAATTGCTTCAGAAACAACTTCGGAAGCCGCTTCGGATACTTGTTCTTTAATAGACCCCGCTAATATCTCTCTTACATTTCCGACGGTTGATGCCACACCACTATCTATATTCTTCTTCTCTAGCATCGTCATCAGTGTATCAAGTTTACCCATTTTATCATTCATTAAATTATCAATTTCGCCCATTTTACTATCTAGTTTTCCCTCACCTTTTTCAGGGTCAGTTTTGTCTGATACCGGTTTCAAATGGTCTGGTAAATTTTTCATGAGTTCAGCTTGAAAATCAAAAGGTTTTTCTTTCTTCTTTTTGCTAACATCACCTTTACCCGAATATTCTTTCTCAACTTGTTTTCTCTTAATATTCTCAATTGATTTAGAGAAATCTTTGTAAGCTTCCTGATGTGTTTCATCATCTTCATATTTACCCGAAAGCTGAAAATACTGCCATCCTTCAGTCTTTAATTGTTCTGTCGTCAGAGCATACTCAAAATAATTTTTGTCTAGACTAAATAATTGCAAGAAACCATTCGCAGCAGTAACAGATAAAGAAATCGTCCATGAAGCCCAATAGATAATCTGATCAAAATTCTTAGGCAGCTTCGTAGGATCCATCTGACCCAATGATAATATTGCCGGTAACATAATTGATCCCACGGTTACAATAAATCTAAAGCGATCGTAATATTTTTTCGTATGAAGTTTTCTTTCTTCATATTTAACGACTTCAGAAAGAAATCTACTCTTCAAAATACTTCTATCTGTCTCCGAATCTAACTCTAATGTATTAATAATTTCATTGACTTGATTTGCATATGAATCATTATATTCTAAAGTAGATTTTGATGAATTATCACTCATTTATATATAATTCAAATCATAAAAAAATTTAGACTTAAAATTTAAATTTACTACAAGAACCCAAAGTATATCCAATCATATTCATAATTATATCAGTTATACTATGATCTAATGTATCATTTATATATCTTTCAGGGATTATCCAATATCTTCCCAATAAGTATTTTGTATATTCATTAGTGACTACTAAATGTTCTATAATTTCCCATGCGATACCTATTAATAAGACTATCGCATATTTATGCTTCCAATAGAGTCCTAAAAAGAAATATAATAAAAAATGAACTACGCTTAGGACATCAAAATTACCATGATCCATACTATAAATTAACACTTATTTATTTCTCATGCTGAATATTAATATTACAAACCTTTGAATATAGATAAATATCTCTTAATAACCGATTACTTTTACCAGATACCTTCACACCCTGCTTTTCCAACTCTTCCCGAATTTCCCCGGTCTTCTTACCTCTGATTTCCTTAATTCTAGATTCAACTTCTTTAACATCTTTTTCATTGAAAACCCTTGTTTTAATACTAACTCTACGACCCTTATTTTTACGATTTGATTTGCGACTCGTTGATCTGCGATTGGATCGCGATACTTTAGGTTTCTGAATAGGTTTCTGAATAGGTTTCTGAACAGGTTTCTGAACAGGTTTCTGAATAGGTTTCTGAATAGGTTTCTGAATAGGTTTCTGAATAGGTTTCTGAATAGGTTTCTGAATAGGTTTCATAACCGGTTTTACCTGAGGATCATTCGTCGTATTTTGGGTTGGCATCTTAATTTGACTTTCTTTCATTTGCAACATTTTCTGTTCAATATCATTGATGTCCTTAATATCAGTCTTGGAAGATTTTGTTACTGAGGGCGCTTTTGGTGAAAATATTTTCCTTTTCACATGAATAACTTTTTTATCTTTAGATACAGGAGCATAATTCTTATCACCTATAAATGCTCTGTATTTATCTAACGATTTAATTGGAGATTTCTTTGGACTTCTTTTAGGCGATTTAATCTTCTTTGTTGAAGTAATTACTTTCATTAAGATACTATCCCTTAGATTTTATTTTATAATAATTTACTATAATCATTCTTCTCGCCTCTCATTTTCTGTTGATGTAACTTGATTTCGGCACTCAATCTATTTTTACATAGTTCATCGTCTTGAAAGATATTCAGTAATAAATTATTCACATTCTGATCACCCGGATATTCATCAGGTTTGCTTTCGTATAATTTCTTTAAGGAATTTTGAATGAATACTTTGATATGATCCTTACGTTCATCATAGAGAGCATGAATTACGTTATCTATGTCTGATTCCGGGATAATCTTAATCTCATTGGATATCAGGTATTCATTATAATTTGTTTTCACATAAAAGAATATCAAATCCCGGATGTGTTTTTGGAGACTCATTATAAGTTAAGGATACTATTCTAATACTTTTTAAACTTATTTAAGTTTATTTCAATAAATAATTAAATAGTCTTCAGTAAATGATACAATTCTGTTCTTATTTTTATCACTATTTACGATTAATTTATTCAGTTAATCAATATATCTCTCTGTATAAAGAAAATCTGACTCATGATATCGTATTATTAGACACGATTATTGAGAGGATTAAAAGGTGTGGTTCTGTCGCGATTAAATTTTGTCAGTGGATCACTCCTAAATTAGAAATCATGTATTTGGAAGAAGAAAATATTATAACAGAGAATAATCCATTATGGCTATCTAAACTTGAAGAATTTTATGAAAATTGTAATGATCATCCAATTAATTATACATTTGAACATTACAAAGAAGTATTCAAAAAAGACTTTAACGAAGACTATGAAATCTTAGATGTCATTGGATCGGGTAGTATTGGTCAGGTTTATTTAATTCAAGATAAACCACTTACAAAATACAGTAAAAGACAAAAATATGTAATGAAGATACAACATCCGAATGTGAAATATGAGATTAATTTCTTTCGTAAATTTTACAAGATTATGAAACTTTGTCCATCAATTAATAAACTTCTCAGTGAATCATTCCCCTTTGATATCAATAATTTCATAGATCAGTTTAATGAGCAATCAGATTTTGTAAATGAATCAAATCATTTATTAAAATTTAAAGAGCTATACAAAGACAATGATTTTATCGTGATACCCGAATTGATAAATACAAGTCCAACCATCATGATAATGAGCTATGAAGAAGGACAGACTTTTGAGAAAGTAGACGCTGATAAATATCAAAAATATAAGATAGCACTTTTATTGTGTTCATTTACAAGGAATAATCAACATATCTTAAATTATCATCATGGTGATTTACATAAAGGGAATTGGAAAGCGCGGAAGTTCGGCGACCAGTATCAATTAGTTATCTATGATTTTGGTTTCTGTTGGACTGTCCCAAATCATAAGATTGCAGGTATTGACGATATTTGTGAAATATTTGAGACTTCTGATAAAAATCTTGAGAAAGTTGATTTAAATATGATGACAACTATTTTATCGTGTTTCTTACGATATGAGTTAAAAGATGAACAGAATGTAAAACAGAGAATATTAGAATATCTGGAAAATAATTTAGATGAGATTAAGCCATGGAATATTAATCCTTCACGTTTATTTAAAATGACAGTCAATGTATGTATTTCTCAAAAATTGTTGATTGATCCGATGTTAATACAGTCTCTGATACTACTGATCCAATGTGAAAAAATATTTAGCGAATTCCGGATGATGTCATCCGATACAGATGAAATTCATAGTTATGAGGTGTTTAGATCAAAATATCTGGATTGGCTTACATTCTACAAAACAAATGATATTTTTAAAGATTTCGCTGATTATATATCTGATATCCTTAACGAAAAACAAATTGAAGTTGACACTATTTTTGATTGTATTGAGATGTCTGATGAAATTAAGAATATGGCATTACAAAGTTAATTAAAATTTGATTTAAAATTACATAAAGCAATTAATAGAAGTTATTCTAATATGATTGATGAGAAAGTTGTTGAACAACTCGTCAGTAAATATTTTGAACAAAAAAATATCCTAGTCAATCATCAGATTGAATCTTATAATGATCTTATTGACAATATTTTACCTAAGATATTGGCACAATCATTCCCCTTATCGGTTAATTTAAATGATGAAATTCTCAAAAATATAACAATCTCAATTGTCAGTATCCGTATTGAGAAACCATATTATACGGAGAATAATGGTGTTCCCAAGATGCTGACTCCTCATATCGCGAGACTCCGTAATTTTACATATTCCTTATCTGTATTCATTTCGGTAAGTGTAAAATACACGCAAATAGAGAATGATATTGAAATTATCTTACCAAGTAAAACTATAGATAACATCCTGTTATGCAAGATACCTATTATTGTAAAATCTGAACACTGTGTTTATAAATCTGATATTTATTCAGAATGTAAATTCGATACTGGGGGATATACTATCATTAACGGAAACGAAAAAGTAGTTATTACTCAGGAGAGAGTCATTCCAAATATTATTCAAGTTCATCAGAACTCCAAGGCATCTTCAAAGTATAAATACACATGTGAAGTGAAATCTTGTGGTGCCAATACATATGGCACAACAAAGACCATTTCCATAAAGTTAACAAATAAACCCTCAATGTTTGAAAATATGATTTATGTTTCATTTCCTCATATTAGAACAGATATCCCTATTACTATCTTATTCAGAGCCCTGGGTTGTATCACGGATAAGGAAATAATCTATCATATTATTGATAATGATAATTCTGATATGGATAATTTCATCCTGAAAATGATCCGGAAATCTTTTACGGAAACAACCGATTGTCAAACGGAGTTTGATGCGATAATGTATATTACTAAGTATATCAATCATTCAAATACTTCATTTCCTCCCGAAATGAAATATGAATATTGTAAGAATATTTTAAAAAGAGATTTATTGCCTCACCTGGGAAATGATGGGAAAAAGAAAATACAGTATCTAGGTCTCATGATAAATAAGTTGCTCAAATGTGATATCGGTGCGATTAGCCCTAGTAATCGGGACAATTATGCGAATAAAAGGATTGAACCCGTCGGTATATTAATGGGTAACCTGATCAATCAATGTATGAATAGAATAGCAAAAGATATCAAACTTTACGTTAATAAAGAGGTATCCACCGGTATATGGAGCTTAAACAATAATTATGAAGATATAATTAACGATATCAATATTTCTAAGATGATTAAGTCTAATTATATTGAGACAGTATTGAAAAGTGCCCTCGCCACCGGAAACTGGGGGATGAAAAACAATGTTAACAAGCAAGGAGTATCTCAGGTATTGAATCGTCTTACTTTTATGAGTACATTGTCTCACATGAGGAGATTATCAACCCCGATTGATACTACGGGTAAATTGATCGCACCTAGAAAATTACAAAACTCACAGTGGGGATATATCTGTCCTACAGAAACACCCGAAGGGCAATCTGTAGGAGTTGTTAAAAATTTATCAATGATGTGTGAAATTACTTCAGATATTTCACCTGATACCTATATGTCATATATTGAAAAATACATTGAATCTGTTGATAAATATGATTTATATAGTTTCAATAAATCGCAAATAACAAAAGTATTCGTAAATGGAGATTGGGTCGGATACACTCATTCTCCATCTGAATTAGTAGTGGAATTTAAACAGATGAGAACAAAAAATCTCATTCATCCTCATTGCTCTATCTATTGGAATCATACTGATAATTCTATTTATATCTTTTCAGATGGTGGGAGATGTACTAGACCTTTATTGAAAGGGAACATAAGTGATATCTCTAATTATGTCATACACGATACATGGGATGAAATTCTTATTAACAATGATAAAGAACAAATAATTGAATATATTGATTTTCATGAAGTTGAAAATACATTGATTGGTACCAGAATACATGATAAATCTAAAAATTATACTCATTATGAACTCAATCCGACTCTTATCTTAGGAGCAATTGCTTCAACTATCCCTTTCTTGAATCATAATCAAGCACCAAGGAATACATATCAATCAGCTATGGGTAAGCAAGCAATCGGAGTTCATTGTACTAATTTTAATCAGAGATTTGATACATTTGCTCATGTCCTTCATTATTCGCAAAAACCAATGATTAATACTAAAATGATGAAGCATCTAAATTTTAATAGTCTTCCGAATGGGAATAATGTTATTGTGGCCATCGCAACATGCGCCGGATACAATCAAGAAGATTCAGTTATCATTAATCAGTCAGCGATTGATCGTGGTCTCTTTTCATCTACCTTTTACAGAACATACAAAGATGAAGAACAAAAGAATCAATTAACTGGTGATGAAGATAAATTCTGTTCACCAGATAAGAGTAAATTATTATTTCCTAAACCAGCAAATTATGATAAACTTGGCTCAGATGGGATGGTCAAAGAAAATACTCATGTATCATCAAATGATATCATTATCGGAAAAGTAATTCCTATCAAAAATATGCCTGAATATAATTATCGAGATTGTAGCACGACACCGAGATCCAATGAAAGTGGAATCATTGACCAAAGTTATATCGGAATTAATAGCGACGGATATCGTTTCTGCAACGTTAAACTCAGACAAATTAAGATTCCTCAAATTGGAGACAAATTCTCTAGTCGTCATGGACAAAAGGGAACTGTAGGTATGACATATAGACAAGAAGATATGCCACGGACCAAAGATGGTATCGTCCCTGATATTATCATGAACCCTCATGCTGTTCCTAGTAGGATGACTATTGCTCAACTTCTGGAATGTATTCTCGGTAAAACATGCTGTGAAATGGGATATCATGGCGATGGAACCGGATTCAATGAAACAAATGTGAATGATATTATTGAAACATTAGAAACATGCGGATACGAAGGGAAGGGTAATGAAGTCCTTTATGATGGTTTCACCGGCAATCAACTCAAGACATCTATCTTTATCGGACCTACTTACTATCAGCGACTCAAACATATGTCAGCAGATAAAGTTCATAGCAGAGCTAGCGGACCGATCGTCTCTATGACAAGGCAACCTGCCGAAGGACGATTATCTCATGGTGGATTAAGGTTCGGGGAAATGGAACGGGATTGTATGATAGCACACGGTTCTGCATCTTTCCTTAAGGAAAGATTAATGGATGTTTCCGACAAATATAGCGTCTATATATGCAATGATTGTAATATGATAGCATGTGGAAATAATAAAGACAATATCTATGAATGTAGAAAATGCTCCAACTATGGAGATTTTACGAAGGTCTATATCCCATACGCGTGTAAACTTCTCATGCAGGAATTAATGACAATGAGCATCGGACCAAGATTTCTAACAAATTAATTATTTAAAATTATTTTCTTAAGATATCATATAATGCACCGATTTTATCTTACCGTAAATGATTACCAATCACAAAAATCAAATGATAAGGAACAACCTAAATCAAATGACAGTAATCAACCTAAATCACCTCACTTGAAATCCCTGCCCGGAAATTCGCCAAGATTTAATAAAGGATTAAATAATCTTTCTCCACACACTATCAGAAGAAATATATCAAAAGAGAATTTCATGAAATATCAGTGGGCATGGACATTGTAAATTTGATAAATGAATTATTTTTTTTATTCATTAAATAAAAGATAACATGTTTAAACCTATTGATTATGGATATTCTGATGATTCAGAACCAAACTATCACAAAATTATTATCGGTAGATCTATACTAAATACAAAACATCAATTCAAACAAAATGAGGATAAACCTATTTTAGAATTCATCAAAACTTTCAGAGATAAAGAAAAAAATTTGATTGACGATATTTATAAATCTAATAAATCTAATAACTATGAATGAAGTAAAAAACCCCGAATCTAACCCTGAATGTGTTCCTGTTCAGAAACTGGAATCTAACCCTGAATGTATTCCAGTTCAGAAACTGGAATCTAACCCTGTATGTGTTCCTGTTCAGAAACCTAAGAGAATGAGATGTCATCTATGTAACAAAAAACTTAAAATGATTTCTTTTACTTGTAAGTGCGAATATAATTTCTGTATTAATCATCACAATCCTCATACTCATAATTGTCTCTATGATTACAAAAAAGAAAGAGAAAAGGAAATAGAGAAAAATAATCCTAAACTAGGAACTAAATTAGAGAAAATCTAAACTTCTGAATAATCATATTTATCCCTGAGAGATCTCATGAAATCGTTGTATTTTATTTCATATTTTTTTACCCTTTGAGTTGCTTCTTCGTTCCTCGTCATTAATGTCTCCAAATAGATTAAATGATCTAATTCTACAAGATAATAATAATTATTATCATTCAAATATCTTATATCATCAGCGTATCTTTTTCCTTGAAGTTTAAATCTGATATCTCTATTCTTAACAAGGTTCAATGACATTCTATTACTTTATGATATAGCAATGTAAAATCAAATTTGATTTAAAAATACTACTTCTTAACAAGTATAGATATCTCTTAAATGAATCAAAAAACAAGAAATGAAAAGAGATATAAGATGCGATTGAAAAAGAAAGAGAAAAAAGAATATAGAGAAAGATGTATCTTTCTTAAGTCAGGTTGGAAAGATAAGATCACCTTGTTACCTAAAGAATTGCAAGCCAAAATATGTATCTATACATGGCGTCTTTATTGGAGGAATTATGTTCCTTTAACCGCTAAACCATCTTCATGGCTGAAAAGTGCGAATTATGTCAAAAAAACATTGTGGGAAGCAAGACAAAAGAATATTCACTTCCTACATTTACCTTTCAATACCTTACCCGAAAACAGAAAATGGATCATGGGATGTCAGTGTGATTTCTGTCAGAAAGATAACGAAATTACTATCATGGAAAAACATATGCATTCATTGATTCAACATCGTAATTCAAATTATTTCACAGATAAAGTAATGCCATACGAAACAACCAGCTCATGGAATGAAAGAATTACCTTATCTGGCGAAACATTCGTCAAAGTATATGATCCTTTATGTGGATCATACAAAGAAAATAAATTCACTAAAAAATTAAGAGAAGGATACAAATTTGAATTTAGTTACATCCACCAATAACTTAATGAGAAACTTAAATAGATGAGGCCATTGATCATAATCTCGCGATTCCTATCACTCAACTCAATTTTATATTCTGCCAGTTTCTTACCAATAAATGAATCTTCTTTTTTTTCTTCCTTCAGATATCGGTTCTCTAACTGGGTTAAAATACACATATTATCATTCACTAGGAATTGAAACTGTAATGTCGGTATGATAAATACTAGCACTTGTCGTTGTGAGACAAAGATCCAGCCGAACAACAAATATAAAGCAAAGATACTATGAAATCGGTTGATTAAAAGAACCTTCTTATCATCACTAATCTTTTCAGATAATTTCCTTAGTTGATTCATTATCATACTGATATTACTTTTCGTTTTAAATAAATTTGATTTCTAATACTTATTTGTTTGATAAACAAACTAATCTTGAAAATGTTTGAGGACATTTGTATGGCTAATTACACTCTGGACTGGGAACTCCAGCACTCCTATTTCTTAAGAGATTGTTTATATGAGGAAATTTCTTATGAATTAAAAGAATCAAGAGTGATTATTTATAAAGAATTAGATAATGGTATTTATGAAGAAATTACTCTAGATGAACTAATATTTTATATCCACTCAGAGGTGGCGGCCAAAATATTATCAATATCACGTGAACACACATGTATAGCTGGAGCCGCCCAATTCCGTAGATTATTCACAAGTATAGATAATATTAAAAAAGCAGTTGGAAATATGGGAATTATTTTAAAATATGATGATGAAAAAGATAAAGATGATGAAAATGATGGAGATGATAATGATGGAGGGACTAATAAATCACAAGATAATAAAACACAAGATAATAAAAGCTTGGCGTTTTAAATGTAAATAAATTTGATTTCTAATACTTATTTGTTTGATAAACATATAATCAACATGGTCGCTGAATGCTTCTCAGGTGAATGCGGTTTCTGCGACTGTTGCACGAAGACGAATCATTATATCAGTAATACTGATCCGAAGGAATCACAGTTAAGAGCCGAAGATATGGCAAAATTCTTTAAGAAAGATGAGATCCAAACAGAATTTGAAACGTATCATAAATCGATTACGAACAAAATGAAATCTTATCAGTATATCGATAAATCTGAACAAGGATTTTGTCCTCAGAAAGTCAAGATTGATAACTCTGATTTTATCCTCACCGACAAAACCAAGAAATGTGATTCAACCCTGTGCCAGATGTTTCATCTTCATCTTCACGAAAATATCGCGAAGAAGTTACTAACTAATATCCCCATTTACAAATCTGTCGCCGAGAAACACTTTTGCATCACCTGTATTCACCGAGCATAAAGAGTCCCCAATCCATTAATTTTTTTTCGTTGTCGCTTGCTCATAAATTTGATTCATTAGTGATAGTTGATCATTAAAACAAATGAACAAACCGAATGGTTTCTAGAGCGAAGAGTGAACAGATTCATCGCTTAAGGAGAGCAATTAAACATAGTTGGTATCCTGATAAAATACTTAAACAAACACTACTTCTTAATCAATTAGAAATGGAAGTTATTCTATCTCAAGTGCCGGTGCATCAGACACATGCGACGCATCCGACGCATCCGACGCATCCGACGCATCCGAAGCATCAGGTACACGTAATGAATGGTGTAAAAAAAGAGCGAATTTGTAGTATTTGTAAATGCCCTGGTCACAATAAAAGAACTTGTTCTTCAGGGAATAAGAGTATCTCGCCAATCAAAACATTCACTGCGGAAGCAATAGAAGAAAAGGAATGTACAAATGAAGAAAAATGTAGGAAAAACTGCGAGAATAATTGGGCAGAACTTGTTATCTGTCTAATGATACTTTATCCCGAAATACAGACAAAAGAAGACGTACTTCAACGAATAGATGATTTAAGACTTGACCCTAGATTTGTCATATCGGGGACTGACTCTGATTGCAACATAGGAAAATATGTGACTGATATAAAATTACGCCCGGATATAAAAATACAAGAGTTTATTAGTAATTTGGACAAAACAATATTTCAGGGGAATTTTATTAAAATTATCCTTAGTGGTAAATCTTTTAAAGAATTTCCAGAGTTAGTAACTTTGAATACAAATCCAACTACTGGAAAATTATATGATAAAAAACAAATGAAAAGTGATATATATATTGTATATTCAGATAGTTATATTGGTATTTCAGTGAAAGATTCGTCATTAGCAACACTAACAAATTATTCAATTGAAGGTATGTTTCATAAACTTCAAATTCCTAATAATCTTAAAGAAAAAAGAATAAACATGTTAAAGGAAGAATTCGGTGAGGGATATAAATATAAAAAAGAGCAACGAAAAGAAGCAAATAAATTATTTTATGATAAAAATAATGAATATTTTAAAAAAATTATAGAAATTATTGAGGAACATAATGATATATTTACAGGTCATTTAGTATCGTGTGTTTTCCCCCAACTGGGATATGATATATATGGTTATAATGGATCAGTTTTAAAAGATTTAAACTCTTTATCAAGTAAGATCCACGGGAAATCGCAAATGATAAAGAGAGAAAATAAATATGAAACAGAAACGGCAGCAAAAATATGGTTTTCCTTATATCTAGATGATATTGAGTCATGGAAGTTTTGTATAAGAGGGAAAAATGATATATACAAGGGTTCGTTTCAAGTCTTAGAATTTACAAAGGTACATTAAATACCATAATGATCAAATGTTGCCTTAATCACTGTATAAACGTTATCAACATTTACAGCATTCCCAAACTGTTTATAGGAATGCTTATCTTCTATTGCCATCTTAAAATCTTCCGGAAAAGATTGTAACCTAGCACATTCACGAGGAGTAATATATCTCTTTTCTTTTCCATAAATGGGAATCTGAGAAATCGCAACAAGAGTTGGGAAATATTTGGCTTTCTTTATGCGAATACCCGATTGCCTAATTTGAATGAAATAATCAAAGATAGAATCATCTTCTTTAATTTTACCTGCCTGCCATTCGAGTTTTCCATATATTTCTCTTTTTTGCAAGATTTCCTTGTGTTTTTCATACCAAGCATCCCATTGAGATTTATATTTAGCGAGTAATGGTTTATTTGCTGTAATATATCCCTGCCTCCACCCAGCATAATTATCAAACTGTTCTTGTGTATGATTATTATAATGTTCGTTTATCATGATTACGGGTGAAATCTTTTCTCCAGGTGGGAAGATTTTGATCATTTCTTCCCAAGCATTTAATACCTCTAACGTATCGCCATCAATGAAATACTTAGGATCAATCTCTTCTTTTTTATCAAGAAAATCTTCAAAAGCAAAATCATTTATCTTTGGAGGCAGTTCAATTGATGAACCATTATAAATATCTTTTCTCACGCATACAAAATAGACTCGTTCTCTTTGCTGAGGAACTCCATATTCATGAGGGGAGATTTGAAAAATTTGTAGATTGTAACCAGAATCATCAATTTTCTGTTTAATATATTCAATTACTTTCTTATCACCGACTTTTAAGATGTGTTTTACATTTTCTAGAAACATAAATTTAGGGTTCTTAACCTTTGCGATCCTCATAATCTCGTCAAAGAGTAACCCACGATCATCCTCAAACATTTTCTTTTTTCCAGCATTAGAAAATGCCTGACAAGGGAATCCACCACAAATAATATCAATATCTTCTTCAATTTCATCCGGATTAATCTTACGAACATCCGGATGAGGTTCAATCCCATAATTTAATTTGTAATTTTCACGACAGGATTTATCAATATCGCATGCTACTACACACTTACAATTCAGTTGATTCAAGGCTTGATGGAATCCACCGATTCCACAGAATAAGTCAATGTAAGATAACGGGGTGTTCATTTCCTGGGTGTTCATTTCCTGGGTGTTCATTTCCTGTGTATTATCACAATCTTTATTTGAAATCAAATTTTTATTTTCTAATATTTCTTGTAGTTTTTCTTGAACCAATTCATCTACCTTGTTTTCTACGATCTTTTCGATTTTATCATTAATATTATCACAAGGAGTTTTCCTTTGTAAATGTTTCATGAAATGACCTTTTTGCTTGAATGTTTTCCCACAAGTTGAGCAACTATAATTAACCATTTTAGTTAAATAAACTATTATTTTTTTAAGTAATTAAAAAAACCAAATTTTAAATTATTTATTTTGTTCGGTCAAGGAACATATATTTTTTTTCGCATGCTCATAAATTTGATTTCCTGATTGTTCCTTGTCCATTGAATCAAAAGCATTCTCTAACCGGCGACGGCTAGGAATGGGCGCTGAATTGGGGGTGGCATCCTGATGTAGGACATTTAGCTTAGTCCTGAGTGAGTTATGGGGGTTAATCACCCAACCGGAGGCGGACCAAAGTGCGGATACCATACTCACAACTTTCACATTAAACCCAGGGTAAACTTGGGAGCTAAGGTCTGCTCGTCGCAGACTGAATTGCGGGCGTTTGTGAAAGCGACATCTTTTTTTTTGTCTTTTCTCAAAGTAATCAGCTACAAATTTGATTTCCGTAGGGATATTCTATTACATTAAACTAAGAGAAAGAGAGAAAGATATCCAGTGCAGAACCATGTCTCACCGTGAAGCCCCCTCCCCGGCTCCCGCACCACTCCTTGTCTTCGCAGAGGAAGCGCCTCCGAATACGGACACCATGTCATCCGAAGATCTCCTCCGTAAGATGATCGCGGAAAAGATATCGGACGCCGAGGAGGTGGCGTGCCAGGCTGTGACCATCATCGCGGAGAAGAAGCGAATGATTGCCGAGAAGGAGCGGACCATTGAGGAGAATCTGGCTACACTTGCTGGGAGTCGGGAAGAGATCCTGAATCTCCAGAAGCAGTTGGCCATCCTCGATAATATCAAGGGAGGTGGTGTCCCACCAACAAATATTTGCGCGGAGGGTCGGTCAGTGGCGCGCGCCGCCGCTGCAGTGTCCTGGCAGGCGGCCAGCGGCCTCGGCGTCGCCAAGCGCAAGAAGACCGAGAAGGAAGAGAAGGAGGAGAAGGAAATGAAGATAGCGGCGCTGCGGGCGCGAGTACACGAGGTAGTCATCGCGGGCGACCTGACAACGCTGAGCAGGAAGGGTGTCCGGCAGCAGCTCTCTCCCGAATTCGGGGTAGAGTTCATCGCGCAGAACAAATGCGCGATCAGTCGCGCAATTGAGGCGGCGTCCGTCGCAAACCCGATGCTGATGGCAATAATTAACGATTAAAATAAACATTTATATTCACAATCATATTCCCATTCATTCATTTAGTTTTTTTGTTCGCATGATCATAAATTTGATTTACTGATAGTTCCTTATCATTAGAACAACTTTCCAAGGCTTATAGTCTTCATCCAACACCTCTCTCTCAACAGATCTCTCAACAGCTCTCAGCGAACCAGCCCGTATCAAATGACAGCTGTCTCCGAAATCATGCGTCTCCTTGACCATTATGACCTCCCAGAGGAAGTCTTGGAGCTGATTCTGAAACAGGTCTATAGATGGACTCCCCCGCGGGTAGACGACAAAGGATACGTCGTCTCCAAGGTGAAGAACATCCACAAGTGTCCCACTAGTCTGGTTTTGGACAATGTAGCAGACCGCCATAGATGGGAACACATAGCCACCGTACCGGGGCTACACGCCTACGAGAGGCGTGTCTGCTTGTGGAAACCGGAGTATTACGACACGCCACCGGCGACGTTAAGTTGCGTAACCGGTATAACGAGATGGGTTGCTCCAGTCGTAGACCGCTCTCAGGTGTACGGTGTGCTTATGCAGGGCGTTGACCGTCGTTCAGAAGAATGGATTGGATACAGGAGTTGGCTCCATACTCACCCAACTTTCTTGAAAAACGATTTCAGATGGTTCAGAAAACAATCCAAGGTGTTAACAGACCATTGGTTTAAGTATGAACTCGCATTAGCATATCCCACATTGTATGGCAAGAGGGGTTGGGCGAATAAACAAATAAACAAATAAACAAATAAACAGATAAACATATTCATTCATTCAGTTAGTTTTTTTTGTTCGGTTACTTGCCATCTGGAGAACATTTTTTTCGCATGCTCATAAATTTGATTTCCGATTGTTCCTTATCATCACAACTACTTATCAAGGCTTTCACATTCTCTCAACCGCTCTCAATCACTCTCAACCTCTCTCGGTCGCTCTCAACCAACTCAACCAGTTCATCTCAGTCATGGAGACCATCTCTGTCATGAACATCCTGGGGCACATGAACAGTCGCTCCTCGGCGATCGCCGCGCAGACCATCCAGCGCCACTGGAGGAGCACTCCGACGTTCACGAGCCAGTTGCGTGCCGAAGCACTGGGAAACGCGTCTCAGTTGGGTCCCGAACCATTCGGTCAAATATCTCTCACCGGAGACACCGACTTTCTCAACCTCAACCATAGCTTCTGGCGATGGACCGAGTCTGACGAAGTTGCTCAGGTCAAGCAATCCATCTCTTTCTCGGATGAGTGTCTGATCCGTGAGAATGATGACAAGGTTGAGGCGACCGACTTCCACGATACTCCCGACAAATCGGGCAGACTCTTTGCCAACACGATCGTGTCTCTCTTCGGAGGCAAGGTCCCTCTTTACAAGTTTTTCAGTCATCGCAACGCGCCCGCCATGGAACCATACTTCAAGAACGCCATATGCAAACTGGAGGCGGGACAGAAAGTGTCCATCTGGGACGGCGGATCAACCAAGTTGCAACCTACGGACAAGGCCATTGCTGCGGTCAAGGAGTGCTTCGTGAAGTACAACTACTTCATGAAAACCCCGACATTCCCATACCAGAAGGTCGCCGTCACTTTCGGTGAAGAAACCAAAATTCGGCCCGAGGGTGACGTTGCGGCGATGGATATCGTTGAACAACCTCTACTTTGCACCATCAAACCATTTCCGAAGACCCCATCCCTTCCGCGAGTGGCTTCCCGAACCGTCTGTGGTGTCAAGATGATCTGCCAATCGCCTGTGGCGGTTGACGACCTCGAAGCAAGACTCCAGAAACTCATGAACCCTCCCTATTCAAAATAATCCAATAAAGACAAAATACAAAAACAATATATAAGATAAAAAAAGACAAAAAAAAATTAGTTATTTTTTTATTTTATTTTTATCTTACTAATAGATTCTACAATTTTTCGGCTGGAAAGGGATATCCCGCGAACATTAAGAAGACATTGTGGACCAAGTATGCTTCCTCACGCATTGACTCATAACCCTGATGGAACCGGTCTTTGGCCGCGGCCTCCAACAATTTACGGAGGTGATGCCCTCTCCAAACTCTCTGGATGACGTTTGCACATCCGGTGCGAAGGACGTGTCGTTCCACTTCCCACTTATCAAACAACCTTCTACAATACATAAAATCATCCAATTCTCTATCTAGATGCTCTTTCTTCAGGGTTTGGCGGTTCCGCCATGCCTTCTGGATAATTGTTGCCGACTTCTCCAGAATGGCTCTGGAATAGGGTCGGTAATTATACATTGCCGTTGCGTTCCATTCCATCCGAGGAACGATAACATTCATCCTTGTTCCGTGCTCGTCCAAGCCATGACTAGCCAAGAAATCCCGAGGCATGGGGCAGTCGCATGTGACATGATCATTCATCTCTCCACAGTTGGAGCAATGATCACCAAATGTCTCATTTACCAGATAATCCCCGATAATATCTTCCTCTTCCTCTTCCTCTTCCTCATCCTCTTCCTCCGTGTCTACCCAATCAATATTGTCAGTTTGAGCTGTCGGAACAAACTCATCCTTGATATTGATAGATACTTCCGGAATCTCAATATCCTCAACCATCGGATCAACCCACGCTTTGTGATCCTCCGGGAGAGCACCGATCTTCTTGATTTCATCCAAGATGAACTTTAGCTTGAGAGTTCTGCCGGTCCATTCTTTTTCGGACTTCTGAAAGATAGAGAGTTCTTCTTCGGTGATATCTAGATCATGTTGGATATCATTGACTTGCATATTAAGAGAGTCCATGTCCTCGGCGAATAGATTGCTTATGGTCATCATGTTATCTTTGAGCGTTGTGATCTCTTTGTCCTTATCCTGGATGATACCGAGATAAGTCTTGTGAACTGAAGACAACTCTGACCGAAGAGTATCTGATTCCGAATTCTCTAGGAAAGTAATCTTGTGCCGAGCAGAGCGTCTGTTCCGATTCTTAGAACCGGACTTGCTGGGTGGTGTACGAAGTTTCTTCTTATCGGGTTCAAGCGACTTGTCAACGTTGTATCGGTCCGCTTTGCTGGAATACTTCGGCCCAACCCCTCCTTCCAGGGAAGGACGAGACGGTGTTAGGGGGGTGCTTGCCTCTTGTTCGTGCCACAAGCGTCGTTCATTGGAACGCTTAGTAGACGGTAGATGATCGGCGGACGAGCGGTGAGTCGGTGGCGTCTGACAGTCATCCGTTTGAGACATGATTTGTTCGGTAAGGAACTCTGTTGATTGTTTAGTTGATAAAGACTATCTCAAATCAAATTTCTTTGTTGATATCTAGGAACATCATAGATGTTCACCGCATAAGACTCGGTATCCTATCAACTGGATCTATAAATATCCCGTTTTGAATAGAAATCGTCCTATACTCGCGAATGTGACCTTGTCCATTCCTGATAAGGATTATTGAACGAATACATTGATTACCATTCATATCGGTCAGATTATGGACCCGATGCTGAAATAATTTATTCTGAATTTCATAAATACCATTTTCATTTATAATATCTTTCATGATCAGAAGTTTATCGCGAAGAGATGATTCATAATAATTATCGTCCGATTTAATCAAAATGAAACCCGGATAAGCAAATATCTCTAACAAGATTTTTAAATGAAAAATCCGAATATGAATATTTTTTAACGTGAAATAAGTCTCCTTATGCGGATTGAATAAAATACTCTTAATCGTTAAATTATCATGTGAATCTATCTCTATCTGATTATGAATGAAACCTTGTCCAATATACCACTCAAGTGTGTCTTTGTTTTCGTATTCTTTCTTGTAATTCATGATACGATGTAACATAGATATATCATAATTTCTGAGTAATATTGATAAAACCCAGTAAATCTCTCTTGTTTGAGTACTAAATATCATTTCACGTTATTATTCATATACTTTATATTTGTTTTAAAGTAGTATGAGCCAAAGTGAAATAGAACCTATCAGAGACGAATTTAAAGATGCAGACGATGGACTTGACCTGGTCCCTTCTCATGAAGTTAATTCTGTTCCTAAATCCGACAAAGGTATTCTTTCAGGGACCGATGGAGGTGACTCGGGTGAAGAAGATAAAATACAATTAGACGATAAATTAATCAAGAAATTAAAGGCAGATATTTCAAAGAACTCCATTACTATATCTGATCTGAAAATACCTGATAGTAATGAATCGCAAATATCTGAAGATAGTAATCCAATTACACCTAGATCGGACCCAAATAGAAAACATCCCCAATATGTTTATGCCAATGCTTTTGATGAATGTCTTGATGATTCGGGAGAATGGACCGATCTCAAAAGATATCGGTTTCAAAAATGTCTCTGGAAACTTAAATATAATCGTATTGTGAGTTCATTTTATCTTGATAATCTTAAAAAAGGTGAGACAAAATGGTCATGGATGATAGTCGTTATCTCAACTATGACCTCCGGTTTAACAGTAGCCAACAATGTTGAAGGCGAAGAAACCGGTATTGAAAATTATAATACATATATTAATATTCTACTGACTGTTTCATCTATGAGTACATCTCTTATCGCTGCTTGGATAAAAAAACAAATGTTCATTGAGAAAATAAATGAAATTGATAAATTTTTAATTGATCTGAATGCCTTATGTGAAGATCTTGAAATACAATTATCATTGCTAAATACCGATAGATTATCTTATGATGAATTTAAAAAGAAATATATCCCACAAATGACGCAATATTTAACGACCAATCCTATCATACCACCCGAAGAATGGAAACAATGTATCAGAGAAATAACTCTGAATTATCCAGAATTACTCAATATTGATGATAGCGAAGATAACAAATTATGGCCTTGGTATGGCGACCTAATCTTTGATATCAACGAATTAAATGAAAATGATGAAAATATTCCTCATGCACGATATCCTACATCATTCTATCGCAGATTCAAAAAATCAAAAAAAGATAAATTAAGATCATCATGCTGTGGTAAAAAGAAAACGAAAACAATCTATAATAATACGAATTAATAATTACTTAATAAATCTTCCTGATACAATCCTCTAAATTATAACTATCTCTTTGAGGAATCCTATAATTCTTCTCCTTGTATTTCATATACTTACCATAAGGTCCTATATGAATCATAACATCGTTATTATCATGTTTACCTACCCACAAAGGATACTGAATATATTCCTTGATATGATCTAATGTTATCTCTTCATATTCTTTAGGATTATCTTTCAAGAAATGTGATAATCCTATATTCTTTTTCTTGTACATAACATAAGGACCATAACGACCATTCTTTAAAATTACCATATCACCTTCATACTCACCTAAATCAATCTGTTTAGAACCTCCTGATTCAGATGATTTTGATGAATGATTCGTTAAACCCCTCTGAATAATTAATGTATCCCTGAATGAATCATATACTTTCCCGACCACATCTTGCCACTCAATGTCACCGTTGGCCACTCTGTCTAAATCTCGCTCAACTAGAGATGTAAATTCAACATTAATAATCACTGAAAAATGATTCATCAAATAGTCTAAGACTTGTTTCCCTAAATCCGTCAGAACAATCTTCTTTTTCTGATCGGGTAACTTCACTGATTTTGTTTTCTCAATCAATTTATCTTTCTTATTTAATGTAATCGTTTTCTTATCGGTCGTTAAACCTTTGATAGTCTTGACTTCAGTATAATTACGATTATATAATGTTGAAATCAATGAAGCATATGTTGACGGTCTTCCTATCCCCGATTTCTCCAACTTCTTGACAATTGATGATTCATTTGGATATTGGGGTGCTTTAGTATCAATCTCGGAACAAACGCATTCCTCTAAATGATAATTTTCATCTACTAAATCTTTAACCTTATCATGTAATTGCAACTTATCATCTGAATATCTTAGGAAACCATCAAAGAGCAAGACCTTAATTGATCCTCGGAAGATACCATCTTTTAATTCTTTGTTAGATAATTCATAGATTAGATTATCATAGAGAGCAGGTTTCATATGAGAGGTAATTGTTCTTTTCTTAATCAATTCATAAAGTTTCTTATCATAATCTGAATATTTATCATTCAATGATTCATCTATCTTGGTAATACGAATGCATTCATGAGCCTCCTGAGCTCCCTTTACTTTCTTATTTGAATTACAGGGTTGATAATAATTTTTACCATAAGTACCCTTAATATGATTACAGAGTAATCCTTGAAAATCCGATGAGATATTGGTTGAATCTGTTCTCATATATGTAATTTTTCCGTTTTCATAGAGTTTCTGCGCGATATTCATCGTTGCTTTTACTGAAAATCCTAATTCACCTTGACTTGCTTGCTGTAAAGATGATGTAATGAAAGGATTCCCGGCATATTTTTTATCTTCTTTGTGATACTGTTTCTTAATCCGATAATCACGATTGATTGTTAGATCATTTAGGATATCTTTCGGTTCTACTCTTACTTCTCTATGAATTAATTCACAATCCGATTTATTAGTAAATTTTCCTATATATTCATTCTTTGATGCTTGATGAGTTTGATCGTGATTCTCAATAATATCTTCATGCTGTTTCAAGAGTAATAATAAAGTACTCTGAACTCTACCCGCAGATAATCCTTTTACATTGCTATCAATATGTGTCCATAATAAAGGTGATAAACTATACCCAACTAGGCGATCTAAAATTCTCCGTCCTTGTTGAGCATTCACTGAATTCATATCCAAATGATGAACATTATTAATTGATTCGTGAATCGCTTTCTTAGAGATTTCATGAAAGATAATCCTATTCTTTTCTAAGAAATTTACATTCATTACTTGACCACAATGGTAAGCGATCGCATCCCCTTCTCGGTCATCATCTGCAGCCAGTAAAACACGATAACCTTTAGAATAATTACGGAGGTTTTTGATAGTCTTACCTTTGCCTTCAATTGGACCATAAGTCGG
>ENA-OSJC01000937-OSJC01000937.1-marine-metagenome-genome-assembly--contig:-NODE-937-length-26028-cov-8.384263_pt1 | contig 26028 bp, 21 predicted proteins | sample MGYA00237885_ERZ534234 | MGnify/ENA primary metagenome ERZ534234 (study PRJEB26413, sample SAMN06343907) | marine metagenome | isolation source: coastal waters | place: Atlantic Ocean: West Antarctic... | reverse complement strand
GCGCAGTCTTGCTGAGATTGGCAATGGTTTGAAAGAGATTACTGGCTGGTAAGGTTGTTTAGCGGTTAAGTAGTTAAGAAAAAAGCGGCCCACGGGCCGCTTTTTTTATGGGTTGGCTAATTAACCAAAGCCTTAACAACTAATATACCAGCAATGAATCCGCCGGATATAAAGAAATTCATGGCTAATCTTGCTGAGATGAAGGGTGTAAAGTCACTGTATGGTTTTCAGTGTTGAGTTATGGTGCATGCTGTTGCAAAGGTTAGTCCGGTTGCCCTAAATATGTTTCTTTTGGGATGTAATAAACGATCATTGCACCCAAAATAATTTTCAGGATCGCTCCCGGCCAAAAGGGTAAAAAGCCATACTGCAACGCTTTCTCAAAGCCGTATAAAAAAGTCAGTTGGGCAATTCCACAGATTAAAATTAATGCAGTTCCGATGGCCATGGCCGTTAAAATACTGACAAAACGTGCTGCAAATCCATTCTCTTGTAATGCACCACACACATAACCACCGACTAAAAAGCCGTACAAAAATCCGCCGCTGCCACCCATTAATGTTTCTATTCCTGATGCGCCGTTGGCAAAAACAGGCAACCCAATAATGCCTAAAATCAAATAGATGGCAATCGCGAGCATGCCTCTTTTTCGCCCGAGTACAAACCCTACAACTAGCACTGCAAGGCTTTGTCCTGTAATTGGTATTCCACCGTCTTTCCACGGGAGGTCAACGTTAACCATCGCACCTAGACAAATACACAGCAGCCCTAAGCTAACGATTAAAGCGTCTTTAGGTAAAGTCATTAAAAAAAGGCCTTTTGGTATACCTTATGAATCAGTGGTAGATAACTGTTGCTTGGGATTAATTAGGTACTTAGACCCCAAAGCATAGATCATTAATCCTGCTAATAAGACCGCTGAGCCGGTTGCAAGGGGTGTATTGAGCATGGCATGAGCAGTTTGGGTTTGGGCTAGAAAGTCGATGTTCCATTGGGCAGCAAGGTAATTGGTCAAATAGCCGAACGCAAAGCCCACGCCAACGACACTTCCAAGGTAGGCTGCTAGTGCACGATTTCCGAGTTCTCGTTTGACCAGACCCATGGTGGCGATGTTGGTAGCAGGCCCAACCAGCATGAACACTAACGTCGCACCGGGGGATACGCCAGAAAACAATAGTCCAGCGGCAATGGGTGTTGAGGCTAGGGCACAGATATACATGGGTACACCAATTAAAGCCATGACCACAAAAGCCATAAAGCCATCACCCCACTGTGTCAAAAATTCAGTAGGTACATAGGTTTTAACCACTGCGGCTATGCCCAAGCCAATGAGTAGCCACAGGCTAATGTCTTTAATGAGATCGATAAAGGTAAATTTCATACTGTCTTTTAGGCGCGTGGCCAGGGTATCCGGTGCGACAGCATCGGTGTTCGTTTTGCTACAACAGCTTGGCTCAGGCTCTGGTGTTTTACTAGCACAACAGGCTTCGACGGGCTCTGAGGTAACTGCTGCTGACTCATCTTTGTCGGCGCCTACCAGTACGCCGGCGGTGATTGCAGTAGAAATGGCGGCAATAGGGCGAATAATGGCCATAAATGGCCCTAGCATTGCGTAAGAGACCGTTACTGAGTCAACACCTGTCTCTGGCGTAGATATTAAGAACGAGGTCGTTGCGGCCTTAGAGGCACCGCTGCGGCGCAAACCAAGAGCTGCAGGTATGACGCCACAAGAGCAAAGGGGTAGGGGTGCACCCAAAAGAGCTGCTTTGACGGTCGCCATCAATCCTGGTTCGCCGAGATGTTTGGCGAGCAGTTCGCTAGGCACAAATGCTTTCATAAGTCCTGCGACAGTAAACCCCATAAGTAACCAGGGTGCTGATTCGATAAATAGACCAACAAAATGCTCAAACAAAGACATACTTCACTACCTGTTTTGGACACTTAGAGCACCTAAAATGGTGCAGTGGGTGGCAGGCTCATTACCGCCGCAGCAAGCATTGCTCAGGGTTTTTAGAGACTGCTTAATCTTTTTCATTTCATTTAAGCGTTGGTTGACGACCTGTATTTTATTGTCAACAAATTGCTTCACATCCTGACAAGACTTAACATCTTTGGTTACTTCTAATTCTAGTAACTGGTGTATTTCATTGAGCGTGAAGCCGACTTCTTTAGCGCTAAGAATAAAGCTAATGCGCACTACATCAGATTTAGAATATAGCCGATAACCTGATTCAGTACGAGTGTTTGGGGCAATAAGACCATGTTTTTCATAGAAGCGAAGTGCGTCTCGCGAAATGCCCGCGTGCTTTGCTAATTCGCCAATTTTTAGCATAGTACTACCCTCCAAACCGCTACTATAAAGTCTGGAGTATAGACCAGAGTCAAGGGCCTAAACAAATGGCCCTTTCGCTGGTGGGATACTAGGCGCTTTTTGCAGCGATTGGCGCAGGTACACTAAATTGTAACGCAGCATCACTGGCTAAAGGCTGTTTAAACAACGAGCGATCTCTGCGGAAGTCTTGCGTGTTTATCCAAGGCTCTTGGTCACCTTGCTTGGGGAATAGGTGCATCATTCGTTGCATGTAACCGGCAGGGAAGTCTGCAATCCAGCTTCTTACGGGCATATCATGCAGGTTGCTTGGGACGATGGGAACAACACTAGTGGTGTTAGTGTCAGCCATATGGTTGAGCGCTCGACAGACCCATTCAGCGGTTAAGTCAGCGCGTAGCGTCCAAGACGCATTAATGTAGCCAAAGGTGGACACCATGTTGGGTACGTCAGAGACCATCAAGCCCTTGTAGGTCCAAAGTTTAGCAAAGTCTACAATCTTTCCATCCACTGCAATCTCGGCACCACCCATCATCACTAACTTTAAGCCGGTAGCGCTAACGATGATGTCAGCATCAAGGTGCTCGCCTGATTTAAGCTGAATGCCATTTTCAGTAAAGCTGTCGATATGGTCTGTGACTACAGTGGCACTGCCATTCTTGATAGCAGTGAAGAGATCACTGTCAGGCACTAAGCATAGGCGTTGGTCCCAAGGGTTATAGCTGGGGGTAAAATGTTTATCGACATCATAGTCAGGTCCAAGCTCTTTACGCACCATATCGAGGATGGTCTTTTTTACTTTTTCTGGCTTTTTTCGCGTCTGTTTATAGATAAATTCTTGGAATCGCGTATTACGTAGACGCGTTAGCGCATAAGCCCAGCTGTGCGGCATTAACTTACGCAGTCCATTGGCAAACCAATCTTCGGAGGGGCGCGAAATAACATAGGTGGGTGAGCGCTGCAGCATAGTAACGCTAGCGGCTTTTTTGGCCATTGATGGAACTAATGTGACCGCCGTAGCGCCTGAACCGATAACAACCACCTTTTTGTCCTCATAGACCAAATCTTCGGGCCAAAACTGAGGGTGTATCAGCTTGCCCTTAAACGCATCAACTGATGGAAACTTGGGGTCATGAGCTTGCTCATAGCTGTAATAGCCGGCACACATATGCAAAAAGTTACAACTAATTTGTACACTCTCACCAGTGTCGGACTGAGCAATCGTTAGAGTCCAACGAGCGGTTTCGCTGTCCCAGTTAGCACTGGTTAATTTACTGCTGTAGCGAATTTTTTCTTCAATTTTGTTTTCGGTAGCAGTCTCGCGCACATAGTTAAGAATTGATGGGCCATCAGCAATAGCCTTTGCGCTATTCCAAGGTTTAAAGCTGTAGCCTAGGGTATGCATGTCGCTGTCTGAGCGAATACCTGGATACCGAAATAGATCCCATGTGCCGCCAATAGCGCCCCGGCTCTCTAAAATGAGATAGTCATGATTGGGACATTGTTTAGTGAGGTGATAAGCCGCGCCAATACCGGAAAGTCCAGCGCCTACAATGACAACATCCGTATGCTCTATTTGCATTTTTATAGTTATCTCTTATTGATTAGCGTTAATAGTTTAAGGGCTTTTTGTTTCTCATAAGCGTTAGAGGTACCGTAAAGAGCGGAAATACCTTTTCATAATTAATGGGAAATAGCCGTTGCGATAAATCCATTAGTTTGGCATCTGCACCAATAAAAATGCGCATGCGGTTTTTCAGTACACCCTTTAGGATAATATTAGATGCTTTACTTGGGTGCATACCGTTATTACGGAAGAAATCGGCCATCTCTTCTTGTGTGTTACCTATGCCTATAAGCTTGCCCATCATTTCTTGCATTGGACTGACGGCATCTTCACGGGTATTCATGCGGGCGTTGGTGACAATATTAGTGCCAATGTGACCGGGGTGCACAGAGTGGATTTGTACGGTGCTACCTCTCATTTCTTTAGCTAAACACTCGGTGAAGCCGCGCAAGGCGAACTTTGCCGTGTGGTAAACCGATTGGTTAGGCACTGTAATCATCCCAAAAATGGATGATGTATTGATCAATGCCGCTTCAGGGCGCTGCTTTAAGTGCGGCAAAAAAGCTCTCGTGGAGTTGATAACGCCGTGTAAATTGATGTCCATTACCCAATTCCAATCTGCTTCAGACATATCCTCAAAGGCACAATCTACCGTAACGCCAGCATTATTAAATACAAGATCAACATGACCATGTTGCTCTATAACCTGGCCGGGGAGGGCATCAATGGCGGCTTTATCAGCAACGTCGATAATATGACTAGATACATTGACCGGATAGTCTTTTAGCATAGCCTCGGTCTCGGCTAACGTGGCTTGATTGATCTCACAAATAGCAACATTAGCGCCCGCTTTGGCAAGCAACACAGCAAGGTATCGGCCCATACCTGACCCGGCTCCAGTAATGACAGCCACTTTTTGGGTAAAATTTTTCATTAATAAAATCTCTATTGGGTATTGTTCAGTACTTGATAGCTACGTTATTGCAGCGCTCTAGGATTGCTGAATCATATTCATTTTATATAGTCTGTCAATCACCGCTTTGGACGACCCGCACCCTAATTTTGCGTCATATAGTGAATGGGCGAGGACCAAGCACGTTCTTGAACGGTGGTAGCCAAGTCAGGTCTTGTAGCGACGCCTTCACGAATAGCATCCCAGGTTGACCAGCGGCAGGTTGGGTTTTCAAGTACTCGCGCATAGTAAAATGCGCGTTGATCAGCCTTAAAGTTAGGATCATGCCATAGCGTTGATAATTGTGATGCACCCGTTTCAGGGTTAATTGAGCAATCAGAAATATCTACTCTGGCACCATTGTCAGGACAACGATTGGTCAACTGGTTTACCTCTGCGCCATTTGCGCAGGCGATATCCACAACATTCTCGTGAGTTGTACCGTCTTCATCGATCCAACCTTTTATTATTTGAAGGCGCTGCAGTGGTGCATTGTCTGGGTCAGCGGAGGCCATTACTAAAAACCCGGGGGACCCCATGCGGGTTTGTACATCACCTTTTTCCAAAAGAGTACCTCCCATACTTACTCCTTTTGCGTAGGCCTGTTCCACACCGTCAGCTGCAGTGAGCATGCTTTGGTCAAATCCATACCCAGCAAAAAATCGAAGTCTTAAGCGAGGTCCTGAGGTTGCAAACACTTCTTTGCGACGAAAAGCCGTGTAGATAGAGTCTCTGGTATTCTCCTCTGCCCAGACCGCCGCTAAACCAGAGGCGCCAAAGGTAGGCGGCGCACCGCCAGTATAGACATTGCCATCAATCTTCACATACAAGCTTTTACCCAGTGGTGTGGTATTTACCGCAGATAGTATTTTATTACCATAATAGGCTAATTGGCCGTCTATGCCGGTTATTGGAGTAGAGCCTCTTTGCTCTGGAAAGCTAGACAGTATGCCAAGCTTGGATGCGAATGCTGACTCATCATTTTGGCTAGCCGCTGAATGAGTGTCACTAGAACCAATAAAGCCAAACTGGTAGGGGTTACCCATGCCTTGTTTTTCAAGAGACAAGCCATTTAACAGGGCTTGACGCGCAAATGAGCCATCTACCTTACTGAGGGCACCGGTAGCAATTCTGTAAGGCATAATTTCAAACCCAGCCCATTCATCCCGTGTTGATAAAATAGGGTGTGTTTCGGATGTTCCTTTAATTTGCGTTATCTCGACGATGGGCTCATTTCTAATGCGTGTTTGCACATATGTTTTATCAAACGGATTATCGTTCCAGTCAGTAACTTTGAACATCTCCCCATTAGAGCCATTTGAGTTGTGAGGTATAGCCAAACTTTCAACGCCCTTGCTTCTCAGCTCGTCCATCCAGCTCCAAAGGTCCTCTGGATTATTTGAGTGACCGCGAGAAAAGGGCTCACGTGGAAGACGCTCTGTCCCTTTAAAAATAACGTTTCGATGTAAATTTCCCATATCGGCGCTAGAGGTCGTATATTCATAAGCAGCAAAAGTAGTAAAGCGGCCCGGATCATTAAATTGTTCAGCCGCATCAATAGTATCTTCCCAAGCATCCCTCACCACGCCAAGAACTTCTTGGCGATCTAAACTTCCATCGCCAAGACCTTTGGTGGCATTCGGGATAAAACCTGAGAATGCCAGCAGTCTCTTTGCCCTGCTGACTAAGCCAGTACCGAAACTTCCGGGTGCATTTAAGTCATGAAACGGCTCTGCAAATTCATTTTTAGAGAAGGCTGTAGATTTATCTGCCGATGCTTTTAGTAAACCTAAGAATACTGCATGATCTGTAACTGCATAAAAATCCATTGGCTTGGTTAGCTGCATGTTAAAGCCCGCGGGGTTTTTTATGGCCTCACCTTTAGCGAAGCGATACGCATCATAGGGTGTTGCTAGTGTTCCAAAAGCGTAGCCATCGAAAGAATAAGCAGTATGCACATGCAGATCACCATAATAGGCATTTCGCTGTTGAGCTCCGTCCAGTTCATTGATGATTCTAGAATCAGGTACCGCTTTACGCGATAATAATTGAGTCTCAGTTTCAAAAAGCTGAATTTGACCGCCTAAAATATCACCATTAGCTAATTTTAATTGTTTATCAATCTCAGCAGTTTCATCAATGATGCGTTGATTGCCATGTACATCAGCAGCAGAGCTGAAGGCTTCGCTGGAGACTGGCATTTTGTCATCTGAACAGGATACTATTCCTAGTGCCATGATTAAAAGACAGCTTAAGTATTGGCATTTGGTTAGCCGATTAATCATCTTGGTCATCCTTTATTATTATGGTGATGAATCACTTGAAGGATTCTATCTGATTATTATTTGCTATTCACCCAAACTATTTTTTGTGCTGCATGGTCCTACTCATGCGCATTTCTGTGGTTCAAGTGTTTTATATTTATTACATAGCATGTCGCAAGAGGTTCTCATAAGACAACCCGGTCTCGTTAAAGAACTGTGTTCTCCCACTCTATGGTTTCAGGCAGCTGCCATAACAGGCTCTAGTTTCTCCTGCCAGTATTCTAGTAGAGCTCGGTTGTCCGAATCCCAGGGATGAAAGTCTTCTCTAAAGAAGTCTTTGTAAGCAGCTGCATGCACACGCAAAAAGCCGTCTTTAAAGAACAGAAGTTTTGTAAGGCTTTTGAATGTGCGCCATTTCCACAGCTGTTTATCATGACGCAGCATTTTAAGTGCCACGGTTAAGAAATCCTTTAGCAGCGTCACCATTGAAATGCGCATAATGGTTTTACGCAGCTTATAACTACCCCCGATTTGAGCGTAAACATCAAAGGCTACAGATTTATGCTCTAACTCTTCAAGAGCGTGCCAGCGCCAAAGGTCGCCTATTGGCCCTTCAACGTTCTTTAAAATACGGCCTTCCAAAAAGCTCTCCCCAAAACTGGCGGTAAAGTGTTCTACGGCCACAGTAGATGCCAGCAGCATTTGATTGGTAATGCGCGGATCTTTTTTAGCCGTTTCAATTCTTCGTAAATAGGTGCTCTCTAGCTCTTCCAAATTATACCCGCGCTGCTCACATAATGTTTTGTTGTACTTGCGATGCTCACGACTGTGTATGCCTTCTTGCTTGTAAAATCCCTTAATGTCTTTAAGTAGCTTCTCATCGTTAATACGTTTTTCATAGGCTCGAACAGAATCGATAAAGTTTTTCTCACCCGAGGGAAAGCTAATACTCATGGCATTAAAAATAGCGGTCAACACTGGGTCGCTGTCTGCCCAGTCAGTGGCGAGTGCCTGTTCTAACTGAAAGTTTACATTTCTAGCGTTGATAGAAACACCTTCGGGTGTTTTAGATTGTGCCGGCATAGCTGTCATGTGAAGTTCCGTTTGTTAGCGCGTTGACAAGATAGTCATACTAGCTAATTTTTGCACCATAAGAGGGGATATATTCAGTCATACACAGAGACATTTCCATTCATTTTGTAGTACCATTAAGTATATTTGGCGCACTAAGACCCAATTTTTAGAGGTATTAATATGGCTAGTTTTCAGTCACATAATGCGCTGTTACCCCAGCTGCTAGCTCTTATAGCCGATGATGGGTTTACGTCAGAGCACCTTTTTTCACTTCCTGAGTTGTGCCTATTTACCGCCAGAGACATCAAATCATTTAATGCTATTGAAACATTAAAAATCTTAGAGTGTGCGGTGGATCTGACTAACGATCCGACACTAATGGTTCGTCTTGGTCGACAAATAGATATAACCACTTTAGGCACTTTTGGTTTTGCGTTAATGAGCTGTGCGGACTTGCAAGAAGCGCTTAAGCTACTTATCCGATATCGAGCAATAATAGGCCCAGTACCATTACTTGACGTTTACAAAGTGAGTAATGGCATTACTCTGCGGATTAAGTTGGACTTAGGTAGCCCCATTCAAAAAAGGCTAATCACTGAATTGACATTGTCACAGATATCATTCATTGCTGAAGCACTTATTGATGAGGTAATAACCTCAGGTGAAGTCCACTTGAGCTACTCAGCGCCGGTCGACCAAAACGCTTTTGAAATGTTATTTTCAGTGCCAGTTAGATTCGATCAGGCTTACAGTGAATTGGTAATACCTGAGAGTATTTTAGATTTACGAATTAGAACCGCAAATCCAGCAGGCCATGTCATTTTTCAAAATCAATGCGAGGAGTTACTGCGCGGGTTAAACAGAGTTGAAAACTTCTCCGCTGCGATACGACGTATTTTAATTCGTGCCGGTGGCGAATTCCCAATGATTAATCAGGTAGCAGAAATGCTATATGTCAGTGAGAGTACGCTTAGGCGACGTCTTAGAGATGAATCAACCAATTTTCGTGCTATTTGTGATGAAGTAAGAAATGTTTTGGCCTGTCAGTACCTTTCCACCACCAAGCTGACGGTTTCTGAGATAGCCAGTTTGTTAGATTACACTGAAACGGTAAGTTTTCGCCGCGCCTTTTTGCGCTGGAATGGCATTACCCCCAGTCATTACCGTCAAACCTCATCAGTAGCTTAAAGCGCAGGTTTATTGTGAAGTAATCATGTTCGAACTATTACCTAAAGTTACGTGATCTTATGTTGGTTTGATAAAGCAACTCGCTACAATCTGTAAGCTCTTGCGCAATGACATGAACCACCGCACCATCCGTTTCGATAACACCTTTGACCATTATTAGTTGTGCTTTGAGAAGCGCTTGACGACAGCGTTGTTGAACGCTTTTCCATATGACGACATTACTATTGCCTGTTTCATCTTCTAGGGTCAAAAAAACTACCCCAGATGCCGTTCCGGGGCGTTGTTTTCCGGTGACTATGCCGGCCATGCGAACAAATCGTTGATGCCCCATTTCAGCTAAATCACTGTGACGTTTGCACTGACGAAAAAGTGGAAATTGTTCACGAAGAATACTCATTGGATGGCGCCCTAACGTCAGCCCGGTATTGTTATAGTCAGCATATATATTGTCGCTTTCGCTGGGCGGACTAAGCTGTAAATCTAGGGCTGACATTGAGTGCTCTAGTAAGGGTTCATTGTTATTGATTGCCAGCGTCTGCCAGTGTGCCTGGCGACGATTATTAGTTATAGACTGTAATGCACCAGCGCTACTCAAAAGGCTTAGGTTGGCTTTAGAAAGGCCGGTGCGAACGGTTAGGTCGTTCAGGCTTTTAAAGGGCCTTTTCGCGCTAACAATTTTTAGAACTGCCTTGTAACTTAGCCCTTTTATTAGTCTAAAGCCTAATCTAATCAGTGTATTACTGTTTTTACTTAATATATTTTCGAGGTTATTTTCAAGGCTGTGATCCCAAAAGCTATGGTTGATGTCAATAGGGTTTATACCAATATTATGCCGCTTAGCGTCTTGAACTAATTGCGAGGGTGAGTAAAATCCCATGGGTTGACTATTCATAATGGCGCAACAAAAAGCGGCGGGATAGTGGCACTTTAGCCAGGCCGAAACGTAGGCAAGAAGTGCAAAACTGGCAGAGTGTGATTCAGGAAAACCATAGACGCCAAAGCCCTGTATTTGTTTAAATAGTCGCTCAGCAAAATCTAAACTATAGCCTTGTTTAAGCATCCCATTAGTGAGTTTTGTCTCAAATTTTGCAAGCTGATTATTGCCGCCACCCTTGCTGCTCCAGCTGGCCATGGCACGACGTAATTGATCAGCTTCGCCACCTGAAAAACCAGCAGCAACCATGGCTAATCGAATAACCTGTTCTTGGAATACTGGAATACCCAGAGTACGTTCCAACACGGCTTTAATTTCGGGGCTAGGGTAGTTAACGGTTTCCAGTCCTTGGCGGCGTTTTAAGTAGGGGTGAACCATGCCACCCTGTATGGGGCCAGGCCGCACAATAGCAATTTCAATTACAAGATCGTAAAAGCAACGAGGCTGTAGACGCGGTAGCATGGCCATTTGAGCGCGAGACTCTATTTGAAAGACGCCAACACTGTCAGCTTTACACAGCATGTCATAGGTAGCAGTGTCATTTTTGGGAATCGCTTGCATGGTCAGCTGCTTGCCATGATGGTTTTGAATGAGATCAAAACAGCGATGAATGGCTGACAGCATGCCAAGCGCAAGGATATCTATTTTTAATAAACCAAGTGCCTCTATGTCGGTCTTGTCCCACTGAATAACCGTGCGTTCGGGCATGCTGGCATTTTCGACGGGCACCAGCGTACTAATGGGGCTGCGAGTGATAATAAAACCACCAACATGCTGAGATAAGTGTCTAGGAAAGCCCATAATTTCTTGTAGAAGACGATAGAAATGGTCAATAAGTACACTGTTGTTAGATCCAGCATTACTGCCCTGATCATTAAACTGTTTTTCAAGGTCAGCGCGACTATCCCACCAAGATAATGACTGACTTATCTGTTCAATAAACAGGGGATCAAGACCCAGTGCTTTTCCCACGTCACGTATTGCGCTGCGGGGCTTGTAGGTAATTACTGTAGCGGCAATGGCCGCTCGTTCGCGACTATAGCGCTTGTAAATGTACTGAATAACTTCTTCTCGTCGTTCATGCTCAAAGTCTACGTCTATATCCGGCGGTTCATTGCGTTCCTTGGAAATAAAGCGCTCGAACAACAGCGAAATTTGGTCAGGAGAAACCTCGGTAATAAATAAACAATAGCAAACAACAGAATTAGCCGCTGAGCCTCGTCCTTGGCAAAGAATGTGGCGACTACGGGCAAAAGCGACAATGTCATGAACAGTGAGAAAATAGCTCTCATAATTGAGTTCAGCAATGACCTTTAGCTCATAACTAATCTGATCGGTAACGTCCTTTGACGGGCCTTCAGGCCAACGTTTCTTAATACCTTCATCAACCAGATAAAGCAGTTGTTCGGCGGCAGTTAAATGGTCTGGCACTACCTCTGAGGGGTATTCATAACGTAATTCTTCAAGCGAAAACTGACAACGCTGAGAAATCGCAATAGTTTCCGCTAAGAGTGCAGGTGGGTATAGCTTATCGAGATAGGGTAGGCTGCGTAAGCGTCGCTCAGCATTAGCGAAACGGCGTTTTCCCAGAGTCATTACTGAACAGTTATAACGTATGGCACTCAGAGTATCTTGTAAGTTTTGGCGATCTTTGGCATGCATGTGGACATCGCCACAGGCCACCATAGGCACTTCCCAAAGTGCGGCTAAATTACGTCGATAGTAGTATTGCTTAGTTTCATCACCATCAAGTAAATGTTCGACACCAATCCATAATCGACCGTTAAACCAGTTACTCAGTTGATAGCCTATCGCGTTATCGGTATCGGCTATGCCGGAGGGCAACCAAATAACCAGGGCATTGGGTAGATTGTGACTCAGATCTGACCACTGGAGACGATATTCGCCTTTGCTGCTGCGTCGCCTAGCTAACGTAATAAGACTGGATAATTCAGAATAAGACTTACGGTTTGTTACCAAGATAACTAACTTTTGCCCATCAATGAGAAATTCACTACCAATAATAAGAGGCAGCCCACACTCGCGTGCGGCTACATGCGCTTTTACTACCCCCGCTAGCGAGCATTCATCAGTAATGGCAAGTGCTTGGTAGCCAAGAGCTGATGCAGTATGAACCAATTCTTGCGGGTGAGATGCGCCGCGCAAAAATGTAAAGTTGCTGACGCAGTGAAGTTCTGCATATTGCATAATAGACCGTACTTTAATAACTGTATGGATATACAGTACCATAAAGTAGGCTTGTTATGCGCGTAGATTTTTTTAGTCGCAATTTTGAAAAAAATGTGCCGGTGAGCGGCTTTAAGCTATCCAATGACCAGCCAAAAATACATAATAGTCGCCTAATTTTAAAGGAACGATAAATGAAAAAAGTACTGGTTTTGTTAATGTTGTGTCTTTCTCAAACAGGTTGCCTAGCGGTGGCGGTAATTGATGGTGTTACTGACGTGGCTATTGCCGTGGTCACGGCCCCTATTAAAGTGGGTGGTGCAGTAGTTGGCGCCGTAGTGGGTGACGATGATGACGATGATGCAGATTCTGGAGACCTAGAGTAAACCGATAAGATTAGACAGAGTAGATGTGTGAAACGCTAGCTAGCTTTTTTTCCGCCCCTCATACAGTACTTGATGTTATGACTAAGACGATTACACTCATACAAGAGTTACAAGAGCTAAAGAAGCACGTTAAGTGTTCGGCCTGTAATATTTGAGTTATATAATTAACGGTAGGCAAGGGCAATCAATATGGAAAGATATACAAGCTTTAAAGACTTTTATCCGCATTACTTAAGTGAGCATGATAACAAGTATACAAAGCTGCTTCATTTTATCGGTACAACGGCCGCTATATATTTTTACGTAAGATTTTTCATAACCTTCGACTTTTTCTACCTGCTTTACTCATTACTATCTGGCTATGGGTTTGCTTGGGTCGCTCATTTTTTTGTAGAGCACAACAGGCCTGCCTCGTTTAAATATCCGTTATACAGTTTTATAGGTGATCATAAAATGTATGTTGAGATATTAACAGGCAAGCATAAAATCTTTTAAGACCCTTTGGGCACAGTGATAGAAATGTTAGTCATGGGGTTTAATGTAATAAAAAAAACGGCACCTACAGTTATATGGAGGTGCCGTTTTTTTGTTGCCGTTTTAGTAGAGGGGCTACTTTGCTGCGTCTAATGACTGCTTTATATCAGCGATGATGTCATCGATATGCTCTATGCCAACTGATATACGAACCATTTCTCGACTGGTTCCCGCAGATTTTAACTCTTCATCATTTAGCTGGCGATGAGTAGTGCTGGCAGGATGACAGGCTAAAGACTTAGCATCACCAATGTTGACTAAGCGTTTAACTAGCTGCAATGCATCAATAAACCTAGCACCAGCGGCTTCGCCACCTTTGATACCAAAGCTTAAAATGGCAGATGGTTTTCCACTGACTACTCTCTTTGCTAACTCATAGTACTTGTCAGTTTCTAGGCCGGCATAGTTAACCCAGTCAACCAACTCATGAGAGGACAAGTATTTCGCAACAGCAAGAGCGTTTTCAGTGTGCCGCTCCATGCGTATGGCTAGGGTCTCTAAACCCTGCAGAATTAGGAACGAATTGAACGGTGAAATAGCGGCGCCCATATTTCGCAGAGGCACAACCCGAGCACGACCTATAAAGGCGGCTTCCCCTAGAGCGTCAGCATAAACCACGCCATGGTAGGACGGGTCTGGCTGATTGAATGCAGGGAATCGAGGATGGTCCTTCCAAGGGAATTTACCTGAATCAATGATCACTCCGCCGACAGATGTGCCATGCCCGCCAATATATTTAGTGAGAGAGTGAATGACGATATCGGCACCTTGCTCAAAGGGTCGGCATAAAATAGGTGTTGCAACGGTATTGTCTACAATCACAGGAACACCATGCTTATGCGCCATGTCCGAAAGCGCTTTAATATCAACGATATTACCCGCAGGGTTACCAATTGATTCACAAAAAAGTGCTTTAGTATTGTCATCAATCAAAGCTTCTAGCGCATCGATATCATCACCAGAGGCTAGGCGAGCTTCAATGCCTTGGTTAGGAAGGGAATGTGCAAAAAAGTTGTAGGTACCGCCATACAGCTGGCTGACACTAACAATATTATCTCCGGCCCGAGCAACAGTTTGAATAGCGGCAGTAATTGCAGCCATACCCGATGCTACTGCTAATGCGCCAACACCACCTTCTAGTTGTGCCATACGCTGCTCCAGCACATCATTGGTAGGGTTCATAATGCGTGTGTAGATATTACCTGGCTCTGCCAAGTTAAATAAATCTGCACCATGTTGGGTGTCTCTAAAGCTATAAGAGGTGGTTTGATAGATGGGAACAGCGACAGCCCGTGTGGTTGGGTCATCATCAAATCCAGCATGAATGGCCTGAGTTTCAATTTTCATGGAACAGTGTCCTTAATTGTAGTTAAAGAAACTATTATAGAACACTGAGAAACACTAGGCTAAAACACTCTTAGACCTGTTTATTATAATCTTAAAGCTAATCGGAATGATGTTGGTCATAGTCTTAAAAAATAATTCACAGAGATATAGCGGTTGGAATTCTTCTCAGTAATAATAGAAGTCGTGTGACAGGGTTGTTTTATAGTCATTACACTAGGTGCTCGAAAATGCGGATTGGCATAAAGACTAATATTGATGGCATATAATCCAAAGATTAAATAACGGTAGCCAAGTACTATTATTTGCGAAATACATGTTGGATGAATTTATTAAAGAGGGGCGTTGATGTGAAAAGTTGTCAGCGCGCGATAAAAACTACGTAGGAAATTTTCATGTCAAATTCACAAGTAGCAAACATAGGTTTAGGTCAGACTATTTTACGCCGTGCCTTACTAACACCGGATGCTAGGGCTCTTACCTTTGAGGGTCAAACCTTGACCTGTGCTGAACTGGGTGACCGAGTTAGACGTTTAACAACAATTCTTCGTGATGGTGGTGTTGTAAAAGGAGATCGCATTGGCTATATAGGACTCAATCATCCAACATTTTTAGAACTGCTTTATGCCTGTGGTTGTCTAGGCGCAGTTTTTGTTCCGCTCAATTTCCGTTTAACGGGCCCCGAGGTTCGGTTTATTGCCAACGACGCAGATATCACGGTTATGTTCGTTGACGATATGTTGCGTCCCTTGATTGATTCAGAAAAAGCTAATCTACACTGCAAACGCTATCTCACTATAGAGTCAGACGCGGATGGTTGGGAATCTCTAATACCATTGATGACTAAGGCTACGCCTGCAACTGGTAGTGATCAGGTAGATGCTGATGATATTGCTTTTATTATGTATACCTCCGGCACTACTGGGCTTCCAAAGGGAGCTATGCTGACCCATGGCAATGTATTCTGGAACAGTATTAACGTCTGCTTTGGCGAAGATACTATGACTACGACGACCTTAACCTGTGCTCCGTTGTTTCACATTGGAGGGCTCAACGTAACGACATTGTTGTCGTTGGCTAAAGGTATTGAAGTAGTTTTGTTGCGTAGTTTTGATGCCGGACAGGTGCTTTCTCTCATCGAAGAGCACAAGGTAGGTAGCATGTTTGGTGCTCCAACTATGTTCTTAATGATGGCGCAACATGAAAACTTTACGACTACAGATCTGTCCAGTGTAACGGCTTTGATTTGTGGCGGAGCGCCGGTACCAGTGCCATTAATTAAGACCTATGGTGAGAGAGGCGTTAGTTTTTGTCAGGGCTATGGGCTAACAGAAACAGCGCCATTTGCTAGCTTGTTAAGCAGTGATTTAGCCATGGTAAAGGTGGGCTCTGCAGGTAAGGCACCTATGTTTACTGAAGTACAGATTGTGGATGGCGATAACAACCCAGTTGCAGCCGGTGTGCACGGTGAAGTCTGTATTAAAGGGCCTAACGTCATGAAGGGCTATTGGAACCGACCAGAAGCAACTGCAGAGGCCATTGATAAATTAGGCTGGTTCCACAGTGGCGATATTGGTTATCTGGATGATGAAGACTTCCTGTTTTTATGTGATCGTGTCAAAGACATGGTAATCAGTGGTGGCGAAAATGTTTATCCCGCCGAAGTTGAGAGTGTACTTTACGGTCATCCAGCCATTGTTGAGGTCGCTGTTATCGGTTTGCCAGATGATAAATGGGGCGAAGCTGTTGCCGCAATTGTTGTTTTGGAAGAGGGTGCCACCTTGGACCTTGAGGAGCTACGAGCGTTCTCTGGAGAATCTCTGGCACGCTACAAACAGCCTAGCCAATTGCGCTTTGTCGATATTTTACCGCGCAATCCTGCCGGTAAAGTACAGAAGTTCAAGTTAAAGGAACAGTTTGACTGTTAGCTTAAAAAGTTATCAGGCCGCGGATATTTTGTATCTGCGGCCTGATATGTTATTTAAACATCGTCTTCATTAACAAAAGAATACCCTGCAAATCTAGCAGGTGGTTGGCAATCAGCGATAGCATCAAACTTTGCTTGAATTTCGCTTCCTGTTGCAGCCCATGCCGCGTTACCCGCATCAGCTTGCACCGTATTTCGATGAATATTTTTCCAGATGTAATCGAATGATGGATCAGGTTCATAGGATGGAACTTCTATACTGAAGTTATAAGATGTCATTGGATTTTCTGATTGATAAGTATCCAGCCAAGGAGATAAGTCATTAGTAATCGTGTCTCTTAGCTGCTCGAATCCTTGCCCGTCGTTAAAGCTACAAAACATAATATCGACGTTATAAGGTTTTTGATTTGGTCCAATATCATTCCACGGGTTTGACAGCTCGCGAGGTCGAAAGGCATAGAATCCAAATACGTTCTCGCCGTTTTCACCACCTAAGGTAAGAGTTTGAGAATGAGTAGATGCAAGTTTTTCAGCAGAGCCATTAGCCATCCACTTTTCCCATGCTTCATCTCGAAGAGCCTTACTTTTCCAGGCTACAGCCCAGACACCATCGAAGTCTTCATTAGGCATACTAGGTACATATCCAAAGCTACTGTACGGGACGTCTGTTGCATCAGCTTCTACAATCCAATCTGCCAAATAAGCAGCAAACCCATCATCAGAAAAGGAATCACCATTTTCTGCCCATAAGTAGTCAATATATCCCCAATAAGATGGATTAGCCTCAGCTAATTCAGTCATGCTTGGTGTTGGATCTGTAGCTACTGCTTGATCTTCGGTCTGATTGCAACCGACTATAGCGAGTAACAATGTAAATAAAATGATTAGTTTTTGCATAAAAATTCTCCAGTAATTAGTTTATGTATAGCACATAAAGTATTGCATACTTCAATCTTAACAACTAGAGATGCAAATTTAGAGTTTTGGCGTTAAGCAAAAAGTCCATGGACAAACCATTGTTTGCTTGTGGACTCTCTAAATAGCCAGTAGCGGGCGCCTTTACTGTCACAGGCAAGATAGTAATCGCGCTGCTGCTCGGACTGCCACCAATTACCACAGAGTCGTTCCGGACCACTGACAATAGTTAGTGGTTTGCGCCAATATAATTGTCGATTATGTAGTCTAACGGGCGCAGGTTCAGGGAGTAACCACAATGGTTTCTGTGCCTGACCAAGTTGTTGCTCAGAGCCTATTAATTTTTCAATAGAGGCTATGTTGCCAGCTAGCTCTGGGAGATGCTCGGCATTTATAGTGGGCCTTGATAAGGCCTCAACACCCAGGCGAGCATTGAGATTATCAATGAGCTCAGAGGTGTTTTCTTGTAGAGTAATTTGATCACCAAATAGGTCAAAACTAAGTCCAGGCATAACCATGAATTGATCGCAGAAAAGTGATATCTGCTCAATGCTTCTTGGTAGTTCTAGGCGTTCTAGTTTTAAGCGGCTCAGGCTCAACAAGCTTGACCAGCCATGGTTGTTGCCAGATAGCGTAATCGACATTGACTGTTGGTTGCCCAATAGTGGCTCAAATTGCCAGACTATTTTGCGGCTATAACATTGTCTTGCCATTAAATATTGGCACAGGCGCTGTAAAAGGGTCTTCATGGGAAATAACAAACTCTCTTTATTATATAGCCCCTGAGGGTTTTGGATTTTATCGTGAAATTCATTGGCAGGTTTAAAGTGTCTTAACAGAGAGGGTTTTTCACCCTGAAGTAGTTGTAGAGTGTTCATTAAGTCACTATTAAATCGCTGACTTAACGCTGACCGAGGGAGCGTCAGTAAATCGCCAATGGTGGCTAACCCTAACTGCTTAAAATTTTGCTGTTGTTTGGCGGTACTTGGTAGTTTGTTTAGCGTAGTGGCCAACAATGCATGCTGTATTTCAAGCTTGCTGGGTAAATAGTGATGAAATTCATGGCCGCAGAGCAATTTTGCTGCCAGAGGGCTCTTACCAACACCGCTAACGGCGATAATAGATTGCGCTGACAGCTGGGTATAAAGTTTTTTTAGTAGGTTGCTATAGCCATTAAAAAGCTGAGCGCAGCCTGATAGGTCTAGCCATAAGCCATCAGTATCAATAATAACGTTAGGACTAAAACGATAAGCGATTAGAGCTAATTGTTGAAGTAACTGCTGTTCTTGGTGTGTGTTTTTTGCAAGTACCGTTAAGTCGGGGCAAATAGCCAATGCCGTAGAAAGCGACAGTAAAGGTTCAACACCCCAAGCTTTTGCATTGAGGTTACAGCAATTTATACGCTGGGCATTTCTTTGCACACTGGCAACTGCAACTGGGCCATCTTTTAGAGGAGTAATAAGGTTGGCTGCCACCGCTTCAATGGCCAGCTGAGGTAAATGTATATAAAGCCAGATATCGTGATCTATTTGATGAGTCTGTTTTTGAATATTGGCTAAAGGCTCTTTCATCAACTAAGTATTCAGATGCTGAATGTCATCTTTTTGCACTAGTGGAAAATCTGTCTGTGGCATTTTTGGATACTGAATATTAACCGGCAGCTTGTCCAGTAATATGCGCTCAGTTGTTCGCTCACCAAGAGTAATCTGTGTCTTTGCACCAGGCATTTTCCCTCTTAGTTTATGCAGGGTCACGGACAAAATATTAGGCTCTAGGCTTTCAAGTTCTAACCGTAATAGTGCAGGAGAGTGAGCTTTAAGTGCGTTGGGCGGGCTAAATAAAAAAACGGGTGCCAAACTTTCTGTCGCAGCTAACTGTAATTTACGGAGTGCCGAATAACGTGGCTGTGCTCGATTGGCCCAGGCAAAAAGTAGAGCCTTACCGCGGATAGATTGTTCTGCGGCCCACAACCATTCTTTACTGTTTTTACTACGTACAATTAACAGTTTATCAAGAGGAACCCCCTCATTTACTAAGCTTGGAGCATAGGGTTGGTAAGGTGGGTCTAGCCATACACACAATTTGTTTTCACTGGCGTAATGTTTGACGGTGGGTAGTAGTAGACTCAGCTCACCTATGCCGTCTTGCTGAGTAACCAACTCGGTAAGCGCCGACACTGGCCAGCCGCCTAGTAATAGCCTATCTAGATTTTCATTGCCGGTGGCGATGACATGCCTACGCAATGATCGATTGCGTCCTCGCCAAGTATCCTGGCGCAAAAGGAGGTTATTTAATAATGGTTCATTCGACATTTTCTTAATTACTAATAGATGAATTAATACTGGTTATATATACAGTATATTGATATTTTCCAGCCAATAAGTCAATAGGATGAGGGGGTAGAAAAATAGATTTTTTTATTAAGTCTTTAATAATTTCATTTTGGGAATCGTTGTATCAATTTTATAGTGGGTGCTAAACTGAGCGCTCCTTAAAAATATTTGAATAACTGTACTTGATGCCTAAACCTGAGCCAATAGATCAGATTATTGACCCTTCATGGTCCGTCTATGCGGCACCATTGATTACGCTATTGCAAGTGGCAGAGCAGCTAGGCGTGAGCCAACAGGTTTTGCTGAATGAGGTGGGATTGGATGTAAAAGATCTTAGCATTCCAGATCGCAGATTTCCGGTAATGGTTTATTACCGTCTTTATCAAGCTGTTGCCCTTGCGTCAAACGATCCAGATATAGCCTTAACCGTGGGTCGTATTCAGCATCTTAAGGGATTAAATTTCCAGTTGTATATGGCAACGGTATGTAAGTCCTTTAGAGATTATCTTAACCTCATGCCTAGCACCCTAAAATTGCGGGGTGATATTGGTGAGATTCGGGCTCATCGTGATGGCGAGCTCGTGGAGTTACGATGGGAGCCTCTATTATTAGGTACCCAGCGAAAACGCTTTCTGTCAGATGAGATGTTGTCGGCTTCGGTAAGAATCATTAATTCCATCTGTATCATGCCCGTTAACGTTGTTAAAGCCAGTTTTAGTTATGCAAAACCTACAAATCTAGTTAATTTGGAGATGCTGTTTGGCAGTAACCTTAGTTTTGATCAGCCCCATAGTAGTATTTTCTTTCATAGAGATGCGCTCCACCTGCCCATGCTAAAGCAGGACTACCAAGAGGGACCGGATCATAGTCATCCATTTCGAGATTTTTTTGAAGATGAAGACCCATCCGATGAGTTACTGTTTAGTCTCAGGCAATCGATTGCTCAATACTTGCCAGAAGGAGAGGTCACTATCGACAAGCTGGCCAGCAAACTGAATGTTTCTCGCCGCACCTTGCAGCGCCGGCTATCAGACCGAGATACAAATTTTTTAAATATTTTGCAAGAAGTTCGATCTCGAATTGCACTACGCTATCTGTCCGATGGACGTCTTGGGATTACCGAAATAGCGTTTCTACTGGGTTATGCTGATCAGGGGTCTTTTTCTAGTGCATTTAAAAGCTGGCATGGTGTTTCACCCCGAGATTATCGTCGTAAATAAGAACTTTTGTTGGCGTTTATTCCTAACAATATGGCGCTGATTACCTTGCTTGCTGGCAAGTACCTGCCTACTATTTGTGCATAAAACCAATGAATCGGAAATTATTATGTCATTAGATTTTGATAGTGCTCGACTACCCAACCCTTTTTTGAAACCCGAGCACCATGAATGGCGGGCGCAATTGCGGCGTTTCTTTGATCGTGAAGTAATTCCCTACGCTGCGCAATGGGATGAAGACGGCCGGCTCCCTGATGAGCTATGGCCTAAATCAGCGGCGGTTGGCATTCTCGGGTTGGGCTATCCAGAAGAGTTTGGCGGTGTGTCAGAAGGTATTGATATCTGGTATGGCATTATTCTTAATGAAGAAATAGCTCGTATTGCTGTGGGTGGAGTCGGTGCAACCTTAATGGTGCATGGTATTGCATTGCCACCGATCATCAATTTTGGCAGTGATGAAGTAAAGCAAATGATTGCGCCACCGGTATTGGCAGGTACTAAACGTATTTCATTGGCGATTACAGAGCCCGGAGCAGGCTCGGATGTGGCGCACCTAACAACCACAGCGAGACTAGACGGCGATCATTATGTGGTCAACGGTTCAAAGACTTATATCACCGGCGGTATGAACGCTAACTGGTTTACGACGGCGGTCAGAACTGGGGGCGAGGGTGCTAGCGGTGTCTCCGCACTACTTATTCCTGCTGATGCTGAAGGTGTCTCACGTACGGCCTTAGACAAAAAGCAGGGCTGGTGGTGTTCAGATACAGCGACTATTTATTTTGATAATGTACAGGTTCCCGTTGGCAATCTGATTGGACAAGAAAATAAAGGCTTCAGTGTCATTATGAATAACTTCAATGCTGAGCGTTTAGCGATGTCTGCAGCAATGGAAGGGTTTTCTAGGGTGTGCCTCGAGGACGCCGTGGCTTGGGCGAGCGAGCGAAAAACCTTTGGAAAACGTCTGGCAGATCACCAGGTAATTCGGCATAAAATTGCCGATATGAAGATGCGTATTAATGCCACTCAAGCTTATCTCCAGCTAATATGTCGAGAAGTACAGAGCGGTAATGAAAGTGCGGGTGATATTGCAATGCTAAAAGTTCAATGTAGCCAGACTATGGAGTTTTGTGCACGAGAAGCTATGCAAATTCTGGGTGGTATCGGGTATATGAGAGGTAACAGGGTAGAGCGGATTTATCGCGAGGTCAGAGTTAACGCCATTGGTGGTGGCTCTGAGGAAATTATGCGCGACTTAGCTGCGCGTCAATTTGGACTTTGAGCATGGGGTTTTCAACAACAACCAACAAACCCTTGGGTTGGTAGTGCAATAACTCACGCTCATTTATCAAGGCCCAGACCATGGGCGGCCAAAACAGTAACGTTAAATAACTTTTTGATATCCCTGCGTCTAGGCGCGGGTATATTGGCGGAGACCAACTATGATTTTTACCCCAGAACATGAAGCCATTCGCAATACTATTGCCCAATTTATTGATAAAGAGATCAATCCCTTTGCCGACCAGTGGGAAGAGGAGGGTATTTTCCCCGCTCACACGCTATTCAAAAAAATGGGTGACCTTGGTTTGCTGGGTATCGCCAGGCCCGTAGAGTTTGGTGGCATGGGACTTGATTATAGTTATGAGGTTGTGTTCTCCGAAGAGCTTGGGCGTATTCGAGCAGGGGGCGTGGGTATGGCTATTGGTGTACAAACTGATATGGCAACACCTGCGCTGGCTAATCATGGCAGTGATGAGCTGCGTAAAGAATTTTTGGTACCTGCCATTGCCGGTGACATGGTGTGTTCTATCGCCGTATCTGAACCCCATGCAGGCTCAGATGTTTCGGCGATTAAAACCACCGCTGTAAAAGATGGTGATGACTACATTATTAATGGCACTAAGATGTGGATTACTAATTCTACCCAAGCAGACTTTATTTGTTTGTTAGCCAACACCAGTAGCGATGGGCCACATGCTAATAAATCACTGATCGTTGTGCCGATGAATCTACCCGGTATCTCGTTATCGGAAAAGCTAAATAAATTAGGCATGCGTTCCTCTGATACCGCGCAAATTTTCTTCGACGATGTGCGTGTACCTCAGCGTTACCTAATTGGTGAAGAAGGAGCAGGTTTTCGCTATCAAATGGAGCAATTTCAAGAGGAGCGTATTTACGCAGCGGCAGGTAATTTAAAGATGATGGAATTCGTCATTAATGACACCATTGAATACACCCGTCAGCGTCAGGCATTTGGGAAATCGATACTTGATAACCAAGTTGTACATTTTCGATTAGCTGAATTACAAACGGACGTCGAGTGCTTGCGAGCCTTAACCTATGATGCGGTAGAGGGCTATATTAATGGCCAAGACGTGACGCTAAAGGCATCTATGGCAAAGTTAAAGGCTGGTAGGCTGTCTCGCGAGGTGACCGACAGCTGTCTTCAGTATTGGGGTGGAATGGGCTACATGTGGGACAGCCCTGTAGCGAGAGCTTATCGAGATGGTCGATTGGCCTCCATTGGTGGCGGTGCTGACGAGGTCATGCTTGGTATCATCAGTAAGCACATGGGTATTATGCCAAAGCGGAAATAAAAAAATGCCCCACTAAACGAATAGCGGGGCATCTTAAAGGACTACTTAAATGTAGTTTAAGCTAGGATCGGCCCTAGTTTCATGGCGATACCCATATCTCCTTGAATCTTTAGCTTTCCAGACATAAAGGCCGCAGTGCCATCTAGCTTTCCTTCGGCCATTTCCATAAAGTTCTCTATGCTAATCACCATGGTGCACTGTGCGTCCCCATCATCATTACTGATTGCATTAGGTACCTGAGTAGCGTCTAAAAGTAGTACGCCATCATCGCCAAAATCAAATTTTAGCGTCGCACCCAAACCGCAATCTTCACCTACTTTCTCTTTTAAACCTGCTGTTACAGTTTCCAATGACATACTTAAATTCCTCTTAATTATTAATGGCTCAACACTATATATTTGGCGTCGATTTTTGTATTACCCTCACTTTATTAATGTACGGTGAAAAAATCAAGAGCATTAGCGGCCATATAAGAAATTATCAGCAGTTTTTCTCGGAACCGTCGGGAGGACTTTTTTATTATGCTATTTTTATCCCTCAGTTTTGCGCGATTAATCCTAATTGCTGCCAAACCGGCGATATTGAGCAGCGCGGCTGCAGTCGCAAGATGAAGCTATGCAAATAAGTAATCAAACATCATAATGATTCAACAAGACACTATTGAGAGATATATGGACTCGTTAAATCCAACCATCGATGTTCGCAAAGGTGAAGAGCTTGACCCTCGGCAGCTAGATCTAGTACTGAAGAGCGTTGTGCCTGGCCTGCAAGGCCAACCTAGTATTAAGCAGTTTCCTTCGGGCGCCTCTAATTTAACCTATCTGATTGCTTATGATAATCGAGAACTGGTATTACGTAGGCCGCCGCCAGGTACTAAGGCTGCCGGTGCGCACTCTATGATCCGAGAGTATCGAGTCATTAGTGCACTAGAGAAAGTGTATCCGGCTGTTCCGAAGGCGTTCTTTTACACCGATGACGAGTCTATGTTGGGTTCTGAGTTCTATTTGATGGAAAAAATTGATGGGGTGTTGGTAAAAGACAAAATCCCTACTCAGTGGAACTTTACATCGGCCGATCACAATCGGTTTAGTAAGGTGGTATTTGATAAATTAATTGAGCTACATACTGTTGATATTCAAGGGGCAGGTCTCAGTGAGTTTGGTAAGCCCCAAGGCTATGCGGAACGTCAAATATTAGGGTGGAATAAACGCTTCGCTAATGCTCAAACACCTGACGTGCCTGGTTTTGAAGATGTGCGAGCATGGTTAGTGGCTAACCTTCCGGATCAAGCCTCCAGTTCTCTGCCTGCGGCACTTATTCATGGAGATTACCGGATTGACAATGTCATGCTTGATCCGCGTGATCCATTTAATGTCGTTGCAGTACTAGACTGGGAGATGGCCGCCTTGGGTGATCCGCTAATGGATCTTTCTAATGCTCTGGCCTACTGGGTGCAAAAGGACGACCCGGCAGTACTGAAAAGTATTTTAAAACAGCCATCAGATGCACCTGGCATGATGCGTCGCGATGAGGTGATCGCTTATTATGGTGAAAAAACTGGGTTTGATGTTTCCAAATGGGATTTCTATGAAGTCTATGGTTACTGGCGATTAATGGGTATTTTACAGCAACTGTATTTTCGCTATGTTAACAAGCAGACTCAAGATCAACGTTTTGCCGACTATGGTCAGGCTACCAGCAAACTTGGCGAGTACTGCCGGTCATTAATTGCTAAGTCCACCTTATAAAAATAATAGATTAGAGATTACTAGTATGGAAAAGATCAAGTCAGCAAAGGGTGCTACCGGATTATTGGTGTTTTTATTAGTTCTCAATATCCTAAATATGGTCGACCGTACCTTAATCACTAGTTTTGGTACCTCTATTATCGCCGACCTTAATTTGAGCGACTCACAGTTTGGATTGCTGACAGGTCCAGTATTTGTGTTCTTTTACTCCATTATGGGCCTATTCATGGGTGCACTGGCCGATAGAGTGCATCGTCCACGGTTAATTGCAGCGGGTCTTGTGCTGTGGAGCGTTCTCACCGCTTTATCCGGTATGGCCAAAAACTTCATGCAGATCGGTCTGTCACGCATGTTTATCGGCGTGGGTGAGTCTGTGATGGCACCGTCGGCCATATCAATGATTGCGGATCTTTATCCCAAGGCTAAAAGAGGTACGGCAACGGGGATCTACTATCTGGGTGTACCTTTGGGTGCTGGCGGTAGCTTTATTGTGGCCGGCGTTCTGGGGCCAATGATTGGCTGGCGCAATTGC